>OGPW01000007.1_pt1 | contig 191815 bp, 162 predicted proteins | sample 1553061 | NCBI WGS metagenome assembly OGPW01 (sample SAMEA2580292, study PRJEB22360) | human gut metagenome | biome: human gut; feature: human-associated habitat; material: faeces | place: Denmark | collected 2008/2010
TTTCTGTATGAAATTCTGAAGGTACATGAAATAGTTTAAAAAAAGAAAGCGTCAAAACGCTTTCTTTTTTTGTTTATAAATATTAATTTGAAATATGAAATAATCATTCTGTACCTCATAAAAGATTGTAAAATATAAAAATTAAAAAGCAACGGCATGTTATTCTTAGATAGCCGGATATTGAAGGCTGTTATGGTATATAAAAACTGATATAATGGTAAAAGATTATGTATTTTTATTGCAATTATATACATAAATCTATAAAATAGATATGGTGAATCATACATAAACTGTGTGAAAAAGGGTATTATTCTGATATATTATATCAGATAAATAAGAACAATAATTACAGATGTATTGTAATAGGAAGGAAATATAATAGCAGGCAGCTATTGAAAAAGGTATGGGAATAAAAGAAGAAACAATAAAAATGAAAGCGGCAGCACCTTATCTGGCAGCTTCCTCTGTAGAACAGAGAAATAAAGCACTTCTAATGGTTGCAGAGAATTTAAGGGCAAATGCGGCAAAGATTTTTGAAGAGAATAAACGAGATCTGGCAGCGGCAGAAGAAGATCATATTGCACAGGCAGTGAAGAAACGCTTGAAGTTTGATGAGGGAAAACTAAGAGATGTTATAAAAGGAATTGAGCAGTTAGTTGCTCTGCCTGACCCATTAGGGAAGGTGACATTAAAACGCCAGTTGGATGAGGGATTAGTTCTGAATCGTGTCAGCTGTCCGATTGGTGTTATCGGAGTTATTTTTGAAGCAAGACCGGATGCACTTGTTCAGATATCATCTCTTTGTATTAAGAGTGGAAATTGTGCGATACTAAAGGGTGGTAGGGAGACAACATATACCAATCGTATCCTGTTTCAGATTATACATGATAGTATAATAGATGCAGGGTTGCCGGCAGATTGTATGCTTCAGGCAGAGCAGCACAGTGAGATTGATGAACTTCTGTCGTGTCATGAGACGGTTGACCTTCTGATACCGAGAGGATCGAACAGTTTCGTTCAGTATATTATGAATCATACAAAGATTCCTGTTATGGGACATGCAGATGGAATCTGTCATATTTATGTAGATAGAGATTATGATCCAAATAAAGCGATTCCGATTATTATCGATGCAAAGACCCAGTATACAGCAGCATGTAATGCAGTGGAAACTTTGTTAATCCATAGAGATATAGCAGGAAAATTTCTTCCGGTTCTTGCAAAAGCATTAAAGGGAAATGGAATTACGCTTCGTGGAACAAAGGAAGTAACAGATCTGATTGGCGGAGAGACAATCGGTGAACAGGAGTTCAAAGAATATCTGGATCTGATTGTTTCTGTTAAGATTGTAGATACGGTAAATGATGCGATCGCACATATCAATAAATACGGTTCCCATCATACAGACAGTATCATTACCGAAAATGCGGAAACTGCAGAATTATTTATGCAGATGGTAGATTCTGCCGGAGTTTATCAGAATTGTTCAACTAGGTTTGCAGATGGTTTCCGTTATGGTTTTGGTGCAGAGGTTGGAATCAGTACAGGAAAGATTCACGCAAGAGGTCCGGTTGGTCTGGAAGGGCTTGTTACTTATAAATACAAGCTGTTTGGATGTGGACAGATTGTAGATGATTATGCAACAGGAAAGAAAGAATTTCATTTTAAAGATTTATAATAAAAATTATTCACAAGATTATTACAGGAGTTAGAAAGATGCATAAGGAATTTCGAATGGGAAATGAAGCAATTGCGCTTGGGGCAATTGCTGCCGGGGTAAATTTGATTTCCGGATATCCGGGAACGCCATCGACAGAGGTACTTGAGACGGTTGCAAAGAACAGAACAAATGACTGTTATGTAGAATGGTCGGTTAACGAGAAGGTTGCCATGGAGGTAGCAGCCGGTGCTGCTTATTCAGGAGCGAGAGTTATGGTAACAATGAAGCAGGTCGGATTAAATGTGGCATCTGATCCGTTGATGAGTCTGGAGTATGTGGGAGTAAAAGGCGGTATGGTGATTCTGGTTGCCGACGATCCGGGGCCGATCTCATCACAGACAGAACAGGATACGCGGACATTTGCAGCATTTTCAAAGGTTCCATGCTTTGATCCTACATCGGCACAGGAAGCTTATGAAATGGTACAGGAGGCCTTTGAGTACTCGGAAAAATATAAAACACCTGTATTCTTAAGACCGACAACAAGAGTGTGTCATGGATATGCAACGATTGAAGTAAAGGATGCGGCAGAATACAAAAAGAATGAATCGGAAGGATTTGTGAAAGATTCCAAACGGTGGGTTATTTTCCCGAAGCTGTCCTTTCAGGCACATCGTAATATTGAAAAGCGAAATGTCGAGCTGGGGGATGCCTTTTCTGAATATGACAGAAATGTTGTGAGCAGGAAGATAGAGACAAGATTTGGTATTGCAACCGGTGGAATCAATTATACATATACAATGGAAGCCCTGGGAGACGATGCAGAAAAAATAGCGATATTTAAAGTAGCGACCCCATTTCCGTTCCCGGAGCGAAAAGCAGTTGAATATCTGGAACAGTTAGATGCGGTTTTATGTGTGGAAGAATTAGATCCGGTGATCGAACGTGCGCTTACCTATATAGCGGGCAAATATCATCTCCCGGTAAAGATCTATGGTAAGCTGACCGGTCATGTAGCAGCCTCAGGTGAGAACACGATTGACAGTGTAAAGGACAGTATCACACAGTTCTTATTGGATCAGGGTATTGCAGTAGACCGGTACAAGGCGCTTACCGCAGGTGAAAAGAACAATCAGTCGGAAGAGTTGGCAGAGATGCCGGAGCTTCCGGTACGTCCACCTGTATTATGTGCAGGTTGTCCTCATCGTGCTTCCTTTTATGATGTAAAATGCGCTATGAAGGGAAAGAAGACAATCTTTTGTGGAGATATCGGATGTTATACACTTGGAAATGCCATGCCGCTTGATATGGTTGACACTTGTCTGTGTATGGGCGCAGGGCTTGGAATTGCGCAGGGTGTTTATCATACAGAACCGGATACGACATGTTTTGCATTTGTTGGAGATTCTACATTCTTCGCGTCAGCAATTCCCGGCGTCGTAAATGCGGTTTATAATCAGGCAGATATGACATTGATCGTTCTTGATAATTCCACGACGGCTATGACAGGACACCAGCCACATCCTGGAACCGGACATACGATGATGGGAGATATTGTAAATAAGATTGATATTGTTGGTATCTTAAAGGGAATTGGTCTTAAGACAGTAGAGACGATCAATCCATTTGAGCATGAAGCAGCGGTACAGACAGTTGCGCGTGTTGCAGCAGAACCGGGTGTGAAGGCAATTATTTTCAAATCTCCATGTATAGCCATTACGAAGTCGTCCAGATGTATGCATATAGATACAGATGCATGTATAGGTTGCCAGAAATGTATCAGAGAGATCGGCTGTCCGGCACTTTACGCATTTGAAGGCAAGGTTTGTATCGATGAAAGTCTCTGTACAGGATGTACTTTGTGCAGCCAACTCTGCCCGGTACATGCAATCGGGGACGGACAAGAAGAAAGGGGGCAGGCATAATGAATAAGAATATTATTCTGTGTGGTGTCGGTGGACAGGGAACAGTGCTTGCATCCAAGCTGATCGCAGCCGCAGCTATGGAGAAAGGAATCCCGGTTATGAGTGCGGAAACGATCGGTATGGCACAGCGCGGAGGAAGCGTATTCAGCCACGTAAGAATGGGTGAAAATCTGTATTCACCAATGATAGCAAAAGGAACAGCAGATATGATCCTGGGATTTGAACCGGGAGAAACGGTGCGGATGCTTCCTTATCTGAAAAAAAACGGAGCAGTTGTCGTCAGCAATCGTGCGGTTATGCCGGTTACAGCATCGCTGGCGAAGACCGGTTATAACGGAGCATCTATGATCGAATATCTGAAGACACAGGTAGATCAGGTTTTGGTGATCGATACAGATCAGGCATGTGAAACTCTTGGGTCTGCAAAGGTGTTAAATGTCTTGATGCTGGGAGCCGCAATCTCGACCGGTATGCTTGGACTTGAAAAAGAAGATATCAAACAGGCTTTGATAAAAAGATTGCCGGAAAAATTACATGAGCTGAATTTCAGAGCACTTGATTATATACAATAAAAATATTTTATAAAATAGAAAGTTTGGAGGATAAATAATGGAGATTTCAGAGTTACAGATCAGTCAGGTCAATAAACAGATCGAAGCATTGATTAAGGCTGAAAGTTTTTATGGAAAGAAGCTGGAGGAAGCAGGAATTACAAGAATTTCGACACCGGAGGATTTTAAGAAGCTTCCATTTTCAGAAAAAAAAGACCTGAGAGATGCATATCCACTTGGTTTAATGACAGCACCGGAAAGTGAGATCGTTCGTATCCATTCATCATCAGGAACAACAGGACTTCCGGTTATTATTCCATACACAGCAAAGGATGTAGATGACTGGGCAATCATGTTCAAGCGTTGTTATGAGCTTGCAGGTATCACGAATATGGATCGTATTCAGATCACACCGGGATATGGACTCTGGACGGCAGGAATCGGCTTCCAGAATGGAGCAGAGAAGTTGGGTGCTATGGTCATACCTATGGGACCGGGAAATACGGATAAACAGCTTCAGATGATGCAGGACATGAAATCTACTGTCCTTTGTTCGACGTCTTCCTATGCACTTCTTCTTGCAGAGGAGATCGAGAAACGTGGTATCAAAGATAAGATTTGCCTGAAGAAGGGTGTGATCGGTTCTGAACGCTGGGGCGAAAGGATGAGAAAACGTATCTCAGAGGAACTGGGAATTGAATTATATGACATCTATGGTTTGACAGAGATCTATGGACCGGGTATCGGAATCAGCTGTAAATATGACAACGGTATGCATTACTGGGATGATTATATCTATATCGAGATTCTTGATCCTGTAACCTTAGAGCCGGTTCCGGATGGCGAAATGGGTGAGATTGTTATAACAACGCTTGTAAAAGAGGGTGCACCTCTGATTCGTTATCGTACACATGATCTTTCAAGAATTATTCCGGGAGATTGCCCATGTGGATGCAAGCATCCAAGGTTAGGTGTGATTATGGGAAGAACGGATGATATGATGAAGATTAAAGGTGTAAATGTATTCCCAAGCCAGATTGAAGAAGTATTGAAGGAGTTCCCTGAATTATCAAGTGAATATCAGATTCGCATCTCCCATCTGGATGGAAAAGATACAATGAGAATCTATGTAGAGACGGATGGAAGCGTAGATTTCGTAGAGTTATCTAAGCGTATTGCAGAGAGAGTAAAGAGTCGGATTGGATTTACCCCACTTGTTAAGGTTGTAGAGATTGGGGTGCTTCCAAGAAGTGAGAAGAAGACAAAACGTGTAATTGACGAGAGATATGAATAAAGCAGAAAGCCGGATATGATATTTCATACCCGGCTTTGTTTTTATCAGTAAATTAGGAATTACAGATCAAATTTTGTTTTTACAAAATCTTCAATGATATCGGCGGTCTTTTTGAAGCCCAGGACGGTTGAATTGATCGTCATATCATAGTTCTTACTGTTGCCCCATTCCATATCAGTGTGATCCTTGTAATATGTTTTTCTGTTACGGTCATGACGTTTGATCGTAGCTTCAGCATCACGTTGGGATAACTGCTTGGTTTCCATAGTACGCTGTAACTTTGCTTCGTTATCAGCAACAATAAAGAATGAAGCTACACAATCCATATCCTTTAATATATAGTCGGCACATCTGCCAACAATTACAAAGGATTCTCCGGATGCTGCCTTTTCTTTTATAAAATCGAACTGAAGACCGGCAAGAATCTCTTCCGGAGAATTGCTGTATCCCTGAACGGTACGAGAGAACAGATATTTTCTAGGTGACTCATCATAGTCTTTAATATTATCTGTATCAAAATTATTCTGTTTTGCAACTTCTTCAATTAGATTACGATTGTAATATGGGACATTAAAACGTTTTGCAATGTCCTGAGCAATTACATGTCCGCCACTTCCATATTCACGACCGATTGTGATAATAACCTGTTTGTCCATATTTTATAACCTCCCTAAAAATATGTAAGTTTCTTAGAAGACGCTGTTATATCGAATAAATACACCGAGTGTACAAATGATCATAACAAGAATAGTAGCAGGAGCCATCTTCTTACAATATTCGCCCCATCCGACCGGATGACCTGCTTTAGCAGCTACTGAAGTACCAACAACATTTGCGGAAGCACCGATAGGCGTTGCATTTCCACCAATATCTGTACCAATGGCTAATGAATAGGCAAGGACGGCAAGAACCCCACCATTACCTGCTGCAAGTTCTTTGATAACAGGAACCATAGTAGCAGCAAATGGAACATTATCGATAAAGGCACTGCAGATAGCTGAGAGCCAGATGATAATAGCAACCATGATATACATATTTCCACCGCTGACGTTTTTGATGAATTTTGCAATGACTTCCAGAATACCGGTCTGCTCCAAACCACCAACGACAACAAATAAACCAATAAAGAATAAGAGTGTCTTGTAATCAATCTTCTTTAAAAGTTCCAGTCCATGTCTGCCGGAACAGATCAGTGTGATTATAGCTATTATAACACCAATCGCAGCAACTGTCAGCCCTGTCTGTGTCTGTGTAAGAAGCAGAACAACAGAAAGCAGGAAAATAACACAGCTGAAGATAAATCCGGATTTGTCTGTAATTGCTTCTGAAGGACTTGGTATTGTTGAGGTATCAACCCCACCTTCATTTTGCTTTAATTCCTTATGAAAAGCAAGATAAAAATAGACAATCATAATTACCAGTGAAATAAGAACAAATACACCTGTATTTGTCAGGAAATCAAAGAATGAAAATCCAAGTGAGGTACCGATGATAATGTTTGGTGGATCACCACAGACGGTAGCAGTTCCACCGAGGTTGGAGCAGAAGACTTCTGCCAAGATCATTGGAACCGGATTGAATTTTAATAATTGTGAGAGTTCTACTGTTACAGCTGCAAGGAACAGAATAACTGTGATACTTGCAATGAACATAGAAAGAAATGCTGACAGGATCATAAAGGTGATCAGAATCGGAACAATTCTGTATCGTACAAGCTTTGCAATCAGCATGCAGAGCCATGTAAAGAAACCTGCACGTTTCATACCTTCAACCATGACCATCATACCGGCGATAAAAATAATGGTCGCCCAGCTGATACCGTTGGAATCTTCAGATGCTTGTCCAACTGTATGCCAGAAGCTGGTTGTAAAAATGCTTTTAACGTTTAACACTTCCATGATAGCCTGTCCACTGTGCAGACAGATACCAAGGACAAAGATGATGGTGAGTAATCCACAGCCCAGCGTTATAAGATAATGTTCGATCTTATCAAGAACGATCAGCACAAACATAGCCAGGAAGATGGTTACTGCTAAGATGGATGCTAACATGTTTCCTCCTTCTTGAGAGATACCTGAAAATCATAATGGTAGTATCTCTTCTTATTTATAATATTTTTTTTCCGTTTATCATTATAGGAAGATTGCACAAAAAGTCAATATTTTTCGGTAAAGGTTCGGTAAAGGACGATGAAAATTGATAAAAAACAAGTAAATATGACTAAAAATAGAGTGAGTAAATAAAAAATAGTCATTATATTTGGTACAAATATTACAATTTTCAACCGTATTGTGGATAGGAATAAAATTAATAAGAAGAAACTGTTGCATTTCCGTTCAGACTGGGGCATTATAGAGAAAGAATATTAAAGGAGAATGAGTAATTATGTATAAAATTATTTGTAAAGATGGCAGAGCAAAAAGAGCTACCTTTACGACTGTTCATGGTACAGTGGAAACTCCTGTATTCATGAATGTGGGAACTGCTGCTGCGATCAAAGGCGCAGTTGCTACGACAGATCTGAAAGAAATCGGCTGTCAGATTGAATTATCAAACACCTATCATTTACATGTAAGACCGGGTGATGAGGTTGTGAAGAAAATGGGCGGTTTACATAAGTTTATGTATTGGGATCGTCCGATTCTTACGGATTCCGGCGGATTTCAGGTGTTCTCGCTTGCAGGACTTCGAAAGATTAAAGAAGAAGGCGTTACATTTAACTCGCATGTAGATGGACGCAAGATATTCATGGGACCGGAGGAAAGTATGCAGATCCAGTCTAATCTTGCATCTACGATCGCAATGGCGTTTGACGAGTGTGCACCTGCAAAGGCGGAACGTTCTTATGTGGAGAATTCGGTTGCCAGAACCTATCGTTGGCTGGAGCGCTGTAAGGCAGAGATGACACGTTTAAACAGCCTGCCGGATACGATCAATAAGGAACAGATGCTATTCGGAATCAATCAGGGCGCAGTATATGAGGATATTCGTATTGACCATGCAAAAAGAATTGCGGAGCTGGATCTGCCGGGGTATGCTATTGGTGGATTGGCTGTTGGAGAGACAGCGGAGGAAATGTATCATATTCTGGATGTAACCGTGCCATATCTTCCTGAGAATAAGCCGGTTTATCTGATGGGTGTCGGAACGCCGATCAATATACTCGAAGCAGTTGACCGTGGTGTGGATTTCTTTGACTGTGTATATCCATCCAGAAACGGACGACACGCACATGTATACACAAAACATGGAAAACTGAATCTGAAGAATGCAAAATATGAGACAGATGACAGACCGATTGAAGAAGGCTGCGGATGTCCGGCATGTCAGCATTACAGCAGAGGTTATATCAGACATCTGTTAAAGGCAAATGAAATGCTTGGTATGAGATTTTGCGTCTTGCATAATTTGTATTTTTATAATAATATGATGAAAGAGATTAGACAGGCTATCGAAGAAGGCTCATATGCATCGTATAAAAAGTCTATGATAGAGAGTTTAACATCAAATGAAGTTTAGAAGGAGAATATTATGAACACATTAGGAATGGTTTTAAGCGGTAGTACACCAGCAAATACAGGTAGCAGCACAATGTTTATCGTTGTATATATCCTGATCTTTGCTGCAATTATCTACTTCATGATGATCCGTCCACAGAAGAAGCAGAAGGCTAAGACAGAGGAAATGCATAACCAGATGGAACCGGGTGACAATATTATGACAACCAGTGGTTTCTATGGCACAATCCTTGATATTGTAGATGACACAACTATCATTGTTGAGTTTGGTAATAACAAGAACTGTCGTATTCCAATGCATAAGAATGCAGTTGCTGAGCTTGAAAAGAAGAATGCAGCAGTAGTGGAAGAAGATAAGGAAAAGAAATAAAGAATATCTTTTTAGATAAGAAGATGTCAGAACAGAAAAATCTCCATGTTCAGTAGAAAATCTGAATATGGAGATTTTTTTCTGTTCTTCAAAAAAGATGCGCTTTTATATTGTCCAGAATTCCGGTGGTGATCCGCATACCGCCGCGACCGGTTCCGAGAGAGATGTCCGGTTTGATCACACCGTGGAAATCCGTACCGCCGGAGACAAACAAGTCATGTCTGTCTGCAATCGCCCAGAGCTTTCCGCTCTCATAGGAATTATTAGAAGAATGATAAGCTTCTAAGCCCTTTAACCCAAGCGGTTTCAGATAGTCCAGTAATTCCTCAATCTGGTTATAACCAAGCTTATAGAGTAATGGATGTGCGAGAACTGCACATTTGCCATATTGGTTGATGATCGAGAGAGCACGTTCACATGTGACCTCCGGTTTCGGAAGATAGTATCTGCATTTTTCGCCAAGGTATTTTTTAAATGCCTGATCCTTGTTCTTGACAATGCCGTCCTCAATCAGAACTCTTGCAAAATGCGCACGGGTAATAACTGTATCCGGATTTCCCTCTTGAAGTTTTTCAATGGTCATATCGATGCCGTCACGCTGAAACAGCTTGCACATTTCCACATTTCGATTAAAACGTGCATCTTTTAAAGCGTTCAATTCAGCAAGAAGTCCGGGATTGGTATAGTCCATATAGAAGCCCAGAATATGGATCTCGCGTGAACCATAGTTGCACGAAAGTTCGATACCGGGAATCAATTCCATAGGGAGAGAATCCTGTGTATCCGGGGCCGGCTGATGATTTTCCATGAACCGGATTGCTTCCGGGACTCCATCAACCGTATCGTGGTCGGTGATCGCCAGAGCGGCAAGTCCCTTATCAAGAGCCATCTGGCACACTTCAGATGGAGTAAAAGAACCATCCGAAGCAGTTGTATGGACATGTAGATCTATAAAACGCATATGTATTCCTCTTTTCTTTATACAATGTAGGATTGGTTTACCGAAATCTAAAAAGATAAAAGCAAACCAAAATAATTATAATATGAATCTAAAAACATGGCAAATTTTTAGACAAACTTATTGATATTTTTTATTAATTGGTATAGACTTAATTGACGGTTTATGAGAAAATATGTCTGATGGTTACGAAAAAAGAATAGATATTCATAACCGCTTTAAGCAGATTTTCATATTTCGAAAGGAGATTCACAATGATTTATTCACAGGAAGTTGAAAACATGTGCCCAGTTGGACAGGGCGTACATCATGGATGTGCTCCAATTCCAGAAGAAGCAAAATGGGTACAGGCAAAAGAAGTAAAGGATATTTCAGGCTTTACACATGGTATTGGCTGGTGTGCACCACAGCAGGGTGCCTGCAAGCTGACATTAAATGTTAAGGAAGGAATTATTCAGGAAGCATTAGTTGAGACAGTTGGATGTTCAGGTATGACTCATTCAGCAGCTATGGCAGCAGAGATCCTTCCGGGACTTACAGTTATGGAAGCTCTTAACACAGACCTTGTTTGTGATGCTATCAACACAGCTATGAGAGAGTTATTCTTACAGATCGTATATGGTCGTTCACAGAGCGCATTTTCAGAGGACGGACTTGCTATTGGTGCCGGACTTGAAGATCTTGGTAAGGGACTTCGTTCACAGGTTGGTACTATGTACGGTACATTAAAGAAGGGTCCTAGATATCTTGAGATGGCTGAAGGATATGTAAATGCTATCGCTCTTGATGAAGAGGGTATGATCATTGGATATAAATTCGTTAACCTTGGTAAGATGACTGATTTCATTAAGAAGGGTGATGACCCTAACACAGCTTATGAGAAGTCATGTGGACAGTATGGACGTGTTGCAGATGCAGTTAAACTCATCGATCCACGTACAGACAAAGAGATTGAGAAATAATAGAAGGAGGTAACGATATAATGGCATTATTTGAATCATATGAAAGAAGAATCAAACAGATCAATGAAGTATTAAACAGCTACGGTATCTCCTCAATCGAAGAGGCAGAGAAGATCACAAAGGATGCTGGTTTAGACGTATACAATCAGGTAAAGAGCATTCAGCCTATTTGTTTTGAGAATGCATGCTGGGCATACACAGTAGGTGCAGCAATCGCAATCAAGAAGAACTGCAGAAAGGCTTCAGAAGCTGCAGCAGCAATCGGTGAAGGCCTTCAGTCATTCTGTATCCCAGGTTCAGTTGCTGATACACGTAAGGTTGGTCTTGGACATGGTAACCTTGGTAAGATGTTACTGGAAGAAGAGACAAAGTGCTTCTGTTTCTTAGCAGGACATGAGTCATTTGCAGCAGCAGAAGGTGCGATCGGTATCGCAGAGAAAGCTAACAAAGTTCGTAAAGAGCCACTTCGTGTTATCTTAAATGGTCTTGGTAAGGACGCTGCTCAGATTATTTCAAGAATTAACGGTTTCACATTTGTTGAGACTGAGTATGATCCATATACAAACACAGTTAAAGAAGTATTCAGAAAGTCTTACTCAGAAGGACTTCGTGCAAAGGTTAACTGCTATGGTGCGAACTCTGTACCAGAAGGTGTTGCTATCATGCACAAAGAGGGTGTTGATGTATCTATCACCGGTAACTCAACAAACCCAACTCGTTTCCAGCATCCGGTAGCTGGTACTTACAAGAAGGAATGTAACGAGTTAGGAAAGAAGTACTTCTCAGTTGCTTCAGGTGGTGGTACAGGTCGTACACTTCACCCAGATAACATGGCAGCAGGTCCTGCTTCCTACGGTATGACAGATACACTTGGACGTATGCACAGTGACGCTCAGTTCGCTGGTTCATCATCCGTACCTGCTCACGTAGAAATGATGGGTCTGATCGGTGCTGGTAACAACCCTATGGTTGGTATGACAGTTGCTGTAGCTGTTTCCGTAGAGGAAGCAGCAAAGGCTGGTAAGTTCTAGACCGAAAGCAACTTAATGAAATCGAGGTGTATGCCGAAGATTGAGTTTAGTTGAGTGGATGTCTGAAAGCTAAATAAAGAATAACTATCCCCGGAATTTTTCTTCCGGGGATTTTGCTACTATTGTACCAGTTCTATTTCTTCTGTTAGTTGATCTAAAGTTCTGTGGGTATAAACTTTTTCTGTTACATTGGGGATCTCATAGAGATCTTGATAAAATATCAGACCAGTTCATATGAATATAGTAGTGATAGAGAAACACAAATTTTTGTTGAAACATTTACGCAGATAAAAATCTGTTACAAACGCGGATTCAAGTGCTAAACTTGATAATAAGCGCAAGAATATTGGATTTGGATTGCAGGAATACCAAAGCCGTATGAGTAGAAAAAATATAAAAGAACATGACAGAGTATTGATTGAGCATGAATTGTATGAGATGAAGTTGAATAACAATATGATTCATATTGAGGCGCATTCTATTGCTACCAGAAAATACGGTTATCAAAAGGGAGTTAATGAATATTATGGTAACCTTGGGAAAAATAAAAAAGACAATAATATAATATCAGCGGAGTATTTTCCAGAAGATAGTAGGCAGGATATTGGAACATTTATTTATGATATAGAAAAAACATGAAGTTATTGAGCATAAATATTGTCAAAGAGATAGCAAAGCTAACTTGAAGACATATTTTAATAAAGCTATAAAAGCTGTTGAAAAATGTATTGAGAATGATAATTATCCTGAAACACTAGAATATATGTGGTATTAAAAGCACTCCGTATTAGCATAGTATTTTTTATGCCCCAAAATCGGCTTAAAACAGTAAAACTGTGACGATGAAATAACTCTGGCAAGAGAGATAGATCCATTAAATCCATGAATATCTTTCAGAGCTTATTATATTCGCGAAAAATACAAATTTTTTTATAAGAAAAAATTTTTGACAGCACGTAACGTGCAGATTTAATCTGGAAATAGCATCAGAAAGATCGCAACAAACGGAAAAGTAAAATTAGAATTTGAATAGGAGACAAATGATATGCATAGAGAAGTGGAAGATAATACAATTATATTTACAGCATTTAACAGAAAATTGTTAAGAGATTTAGAAGAACTGAGAAATCTTTTGGTTAGAAATAAATCTGAGAGAGCTATGAAAAAACTGAATGAATTAATTGAAGATACAAAGAGGGATATAACCGAATAATTTGTAGCATGGGAAATGGTTCGCGAAAAAACCATTCTCTTTTATGAAATAAAAAAATCATAAAAGCCTTTGACAGCACGTAACGTGCGGATTTAGGCTGAAGGAGAATGTATATGGAATAATGGGAGGCAAAAGAAAATTATAATCACAGCATAAAGCCGATATGAGAACATTTCAGGTTTTGCTTAAATGTTAAAAAATGAAGCCTTGGCAAATAAACGAACGTTTACTAAAATAAAAGTGTAAACGGTCGTTTATTTTTTGCCCGGAGGTTATTAGTATGAGTAATAGAAAAGAAGAAATATTAATTGCGGCACTTAATCTTTTCGCCAGGGATGGTTACGACGCTGTCTCAGTCAGCCAGATAGCAGGAGAACTTGGTATGACAAAGGGAGATTATACCATCATTATAAGAGCAAAAAAGATATTTTTAACTGTATTGTGGAGCGGATGAAGCAACAGGATAGTGAGCAGGCATCAGATCATGATATGCCGGAGGATGATAAAGAGAGAATGCCTGAAAAGTATGAGACGGTGTCATTGGATGATTTTGTAAAATATAATATCATGAAGGAAAATATTGATTTTTATGGTAAGAGTGGTTTCAGACAGGCAAGCGAGTATGGTATCCGTTATCACGGATTACCAGAGGGGGAAGATGCATCATTTTTTTTGTGTAAAGAATTGATACCAGGGTTTCTGGATGGGATTACAGGGGAATATGCAACACCGGAGGGCTATCTGGTTGACGAGCAGGAAGTGGAAGAGTTTGATAGGCAGTTAACGATGTTCTTTTCTATTTTTAAATAATAGCTGTTGACAAGTAACCGATAGGTAACTATAATAAAGTGGCCAAAAGGTAACCGATTGATGAGGCTGATTTAGGAGACAAGTGTGGAGATTAAAGAAAAGAATACAAAGAACAAAATACTGGAAGAAGCTTTAAAATTATTTGCACAGAGCGGATATATGGGAACATCCATGAATGATATTGCTTCAAAGCTTGGAGTAACCAAGGCTGCATTGTATAAGCATTATAAAAGCAAGCAGGAGATATTGGACAGTATTATTGATAAAATGAATGAACTGGATATGGAGAGAGTAAAGCGGTATGAAATGCCGGAGGGCGATCTGGAAAAGGTTGTGGCCGAGTATAAAGAAACAGCATTTGATAAAATTAAGCAGTTTACAAAGGTGCAGTTTCTTCACTGGACAGAGGAAGAGTTTTCATCCTGTTTCCGTAAGATGCTGACATTGGAACAGTACAGGGAGCCGCAGATGGCACAGTTATATCAGAATTATCTTGCAGGTGGACCGTTAACTTATATAGAAGCTTTGTTCTCGGATATGCTGGGGGATACAAGAAAAGCCAGACAGACAGCACTTGATTTTTATGGGCCTATTTTTTTGCTTTACAGCATATATGATGGAGTAGATGACAAGAGTCGGGTGATAAGGCTTCTGGAAAATCACATGGATCATTTTCTACAGGAAATGCAGGAAAATATATCAAACTAAAATGTCCGGTGGTGTGATGCTGAAGGTTGCAGTTATGGAGATTTCGAGAATTATACAGATATTTTCGACAACAGGAGGAAGAAAATGAAAGATAAAATTTTCCCTAGGACATTCGATAAACAGATCGTTTATCTGAAAAATGTAATAAATACCCCTGATATAGAGGTAGGGGATTATACAATGTACAACGATTTTGTACATGATCCGATTGATTTTGAAAAAAATAATGTTTTGTATCATTATCCTGTTAATAAGGATAAGCTAAAAATTGGAAAATTCTGTTCTATTGCATGTGGAGCAAAATTTTTATTTACCAGTGCAAATCACGCAATGGAATCGTTATCTACGTATCCGTTTCCTATTTTCTTTGAAGAATGGGGGTTGGATGCAAAGAATATATGCGATGCATGGGATAATAAGGGTGATATTGTAATTGGAAATGATGTGTGGATTGGATATGAAGCAGTTATTTTGTCTGGTGTAACAATCGGTGATGGCGCAATTATAGGCACTCGTGCAGTGGTAACAAAAGATGTGCCTTCATATACGGTAGTTGGAGGAGTGCCGGCAAAGCCAATCCGTAAACGATTTGATGAAGAAACAATTCAGAAACTTGAAGAAATCAGATGGTGGGACTGGGAAGAAGAACGAATTAAAAAGAATATTCAGGCAATACAGTCTGGTGATATAAGTATGTTAGAGCGTATGAATTAGAAATAAAAACATGACTTTAATAAAGGATATATACCATTTTAATTACAAAAGAGGTGAATGTAGACATGAGTACATTTGAACATGATCTTACAAAAGGAAATATCTGGAAGCAGCTTGTATGGTTTGCTGTGCCGTTTTTTATCAGTAATTTGATCCAGTCCTTATACAGCCTGATCGATCTGATCATATTAGGACATTTTGGCGGAACAAATTCCATATCGGCAGCTAATATCGGAGGCCAGGTGCTTGTGATCCTGACAAATCTTGCCGCGGGACTGTCAGGCGGAGGAACTGTGATGCTTGGAAATTATCTTGGATCAAAACGTAAGGATAAGATTAATGGAGCGATCAGTACATTATTCATAACATTGACAGTTATGGCAGCAGTATTTATGGTACTGTTATTTATGTTAAAACAGCCATTACTTCGATTACTTGATACACCTGAAGAGGCATTTTCACAGGCAGAACAGTATTTGTTTATTTGCACTTTGGGCCTATTATTTATTTATGGTTATAATGCATTAAGTGCAATTATGCGTGGACTTGGTGACAGCCGGACACCGATGATCTTTGTTATGATTGCATGTGTGATCAACATTATTTTGGATCTGGTGCTGGTTGCCGGATGTCATTTAGGAGCCGGTGGTGCTGCTGTTGCAACTGTATTTGCACAGGGCTGTTCGATGTTATTTTGTATAATATATTTAAAACATCATGATTTTATGTTTGATTTCAAACCATCTTCTTTTCATTTTATAAAAGAGGAATTCCACACTCTGCTTCGTACCGGATTGCCGCTTAGTATTCAAATGGTTGGTACAAATTTTTCGTTTTTGATCTTGACTACATTCATTAACAGGGCGGGTGGTGTAGCAGCATCGGCTGCAGCAGGAATAGTAAATAACTTTAATGGATTTGCAATTCTTCCGGAAGCAGCGATCAGCTCGGCTGCATCAGCCATGATCGCACAGAATATGGGCACGAAAGATGTGAAACGATCATCAAAGACTATGCACTGTTGTCTGGTTCTCTGTATTGGTGTGTCTTTGGTCGTGTTTACGTTGATGCATATATTCCCGGAGCAGATATTTCATCTGTTTGGCGTAAAAGAAGATGTCCTGGTCTATGGTATGCCGTATATCTTTGCTTTTTCGTTTGAATATGTGGGACTTCCATTTATCATGTCATTTAATACGGTTTCAACCGCAACTGGAAATGGATGGATTACGCTGGTTACAAATATGATATCTGCATTTATCGTTCGTATTCCGTTAGCATATGTTCTGGCATTTCTTTGTGAACTTGGTGTAAGAGGAATTGCGATATCTATACCGATCGCAACAGCCGTTGGAGCTATAATATCATTTTTATTTTACAAAGCCAGAATTTGGAAAAAACACATTCTGTTATAAAAGGATTTATATGCCATATCTGAAAAATTGAGTATAATATTTCTATCCGGGCAGTACAGATATAGAATGTACCTATCCCCGGCATAGAACGAAGGTTGTAGTATGTCAGTTTGAATATGGAGCGGAAAATGGCATTTTCAGAAAATACAAAAACAGAAATTCAGATACGAAAATTTAAGGCAAAGACAATACTGCTGTTTTTTATTGTGATCACGATAACAGTAGGGGTTGTTTCATTTATAATAACAAGAAAATCTTGAAACGAGATGCAGAATAAGGTTGTTAACCTGGTTGCACAAGGAAATAGGCAGCAGATTAATAATGTGAACAGCTATCTTGGAAAGATAGAAGATACGGCGGCATTGTTATTCTCTGATGAGCTATATTATGAGTTCGATGCAACGGCGCCGGCTCTCGATACATTTGAAAAGCTTCAGACCGAGAAGACGATCAAGAACCGACTGGATGATTTGGGTATTCTGGAGAATTTCTCTGACTTTGGAATCGTGTATGCAGATGATTCTACGATTGGCTGGATATCGAATACAACGATACAGTTATTTCCAAATGGAGGGTTATTCGCTTATCTTGATAATAATATCAATATTACCAGTTGATCGGAGATGAAAATCTGATCGTGCAGGGAAAATGTGAGAATAACTGGAGAGTCATTTGCGCAGCTCCTGTTAAGGTTATTTTTTCAGAAGACCTTCAGGATACAGAGAAGGGAATACCGATCAGTGATGCAGCCAGAAATGTTCTGGATGAAGAAGGTAAGCTTGTTGGTTATGAGAAGCTTGCTGATGATAAGAGAGAACAGAATACAGATCGGTTGGAAATTTTGCCGCCGATATTTGAGAAGGAAAATATCTACGATTCCTTTAAAACGAATGCTGACTATTATCTGTATGGTAAAAAGTCCAAAGAAGAAGTTGTGGATGCAATCGTAGAGTCCTTTTATAAATAAGTGTCAGATGATTCCTATCTTGTATCTCATCCTACAAAATGATAGAATAGACAACTGAAAACGATAACCTGCTGATTAGCAGAGATAACATGGAGGATAAATCATGGCATCATGGAGAGATAATATTCGTCAGGTTGAACCATATGTACCTGGTGAGCAGCCAAAGAATACAAATGTGATCAAATTAAATACAAATGAGAATCCGTATGGACCGTCTCCAAGAGTAAAAGCGGTTCAGGATAATGAGGATCTGTTACGGTTATATCCGGATCCGACGGCAAGCGTACTGGTGGACGCACTGGCGGAGTATCATGGTGTGGATGCATCACAGGTATTTGTAGGTGTAGGTTCCGATGATGTACTTGCAATGTCATTTTTGACCTTCTTTAATTCGGATAAACCGATTCTGTTTCCGGATATCACATATTCTTTTTATGATGTATGGGCAGAACTGTTCCGGATTCCATATAAGCAGATGCCACTTGATGAGAACTTCCGCCTGAAGATAGATGATTATAAGGGCGAAAACGGTGGAATCGTATTCCCGAATCCAAACGCACCGACCGGTATCTACGAATCGTTGGATCATGTAGAGGAGATCATAAAGAACAGTCCGGACGTGATCGTGATCGTAGATGAGGCATATATTGATTTTGGAGGAGAAACAGCACTTCCACTGATCGACAAATACGACAATCTTGTGGTAGTCAGAACCTTTTCAAAATCACGTTCTATGGCGGGACTTCGAATCGGTTATGCGATCAGCAACCCTGAACTGATCAAAGCCTTAAATGATGTGAAATACTCCTATAATTCATATACGATGAACCGTCCGTCTCTGGTGCTCGGTGTAGAATCCATTCATGATGATGCATATTTCAGGGAGAAGGTTGGACAGATCATTGCAACCAGAGAAAGATTTGTGAAAGAGATCGCAGAGCTTGGATTTACCTGTCTGCCATCATCTGCAAACTTTGTATTTGCAACACATGAGAGTATTCCTGCAAAGAAGATCTTTGCTGCGGCAAAAGAGAATAATATCTATGTGCGTTATTTTGATAAGCCAAGGATTGACAATTATCTGAGAATCTCGATTGGAACTGACGCAGAGATGGACGCATTTGTTGCATTCTTAAAGGGATATGTAGAGACAAAGCAGAATTAAAATTTACAATGACTGAAAATTAAAAGTAATTATAGTATAAAGCTAATAAATAAGCCAAAAGAAAGATTTGTTTTTCATAAAAATATCAGAAAACAGATTTGATTTTGGCTTATTTTTTTCGCGCAGTTATGCACGTTGCGTAGATGTATGTGTTAATATAGCACAAATGACTCAAAATAGCACACGCAAAATGTTGACTTTAATCTAATCTCTTTTTATTATGGGAGTCAGAAATATTTCAGACAAAAATCCGGATTTTATCAATTTTCGAAACGTTTCAATATAAGTTACGAAGGAGAGATAAAATGAATTTTGAGGAATTTACAGAAACTATAAGAACAGGGTTGGTTCAGGTATTTGAGATGAATGATATGGACATAACCGTGAATAAAATAGTAAAGAATAATGGAATTATGCTGACGGGAATTAATATAAGACAGGCACATACGATGGTGGCACCTACGATTTATATCAATGATTTTTACAGAGAAGATGTGGATAAAAAGGAGATTGACAACATTGTACTGAAGATCAAACGAATCTATCAGGGAAGATGCAAGGAGAATCCGGTCGGGGAAGAGGTGAAAAATTATTTGGATTTTGACTGGGTAAGTGAGAGAATCTTTTATACCTTGATAAACCATTCTATGAATGAAGAAATGCTGCAGAATGTCCCATATCTGCCATTCTATGATCTGGCGATTGTATTCCGTTGTGTTTTCCATATCGGTCAAAATGGGATTGCGTCATCGGTAGTATCCGAGGATGATATGAAACGATGGGGGGTAGATACGAAATTGTTGTATCAGTTGGCAGCAAAGAATACGCCACGACTTTTCCCTCCTGTAATGGATAAGATTACTCGTTATCTGAAGGTTCATGCAAACGTGCCGGATTCCTTATTAGAAGATTTCCCGCAGGACGATGATAAACTCTATGTGCTGTCTAATTCGTTTGGGATCAACGGAGCAGCGGCGCTTTTATATGAAGGTCTGCTTGCGGATTGTGCAGATCTGGTTGGGGAGGATATATATGTATTGCCATCCAGTATTCATGAAACGATATTTGCAGGGGTGTCTATAGTAGATGATCCTGAGTTGCTGACCGAGATTGTTCAGGAGGCAAACGACAAAGTTATCAGCCAGTCGGATATATTATCCTATAATGCATATCGGTACAGTAGAAAGGCGAAAAGGCTAATGATGATCCGGTCGGAACAGGAAACAGTTCCGGTATAGATCTCAAAGTATAAAGGTACATTGAAAAATAAATAACAAAAGAACTAACAGCACGGACGGATGATTCTCTGTATTGACAAAAGAAAGAGCATGACATAGAATTAAAAGGTGTATTGGGTGTAAATTTATGTGTTGAGAGGAGAACGGTGTGGCTGAAAATTATGTATCAAGGAGAGATAAAATTGTTGCATCGGCAGTCGAATTGATCGGCGATCTAGGGTTGAATGCTCTGACAACGAAAAATCTGGCTCGTAAAGAAAATATATCCGAAACCCTAATTTATAAGTATTTCGGGGGCATAGATGAAGTACTTACAGAAGTAGTTCTGCAGTATGCTGCATTTGATAAAAATATTCAGATGACGGTAGTAAAGCAGAGTGGCTCAAATATGGATAAGTTAAGGTTTTATGCAGATACATATGCTACATACTATGATAATTATATCGGTATGGGAGCAATCATGTTGCATTATGAGGAATTATTACATTTAAGTGAGACACGGGAGATTATCTCAGAATGTATACTGAAAAGGAACGAATTTGTCTGTAAGCTTTTTGAAGATGCTATAGCAGAGAGAGAGATTCGGGCTGTATTTACCCCGAGAGAACTGACATTGATGTTTAATGGTATATTTACTGAAGGCTTACTGGAGCGAAGAACAAAGTATTCGAAGAAAACATTTCGTGTGGAAGTGAAGGAAATGTTGAACCAGATTGAAAAGATGCTGAAATTCTAGTATAGGAGGAAGTTTGTCATGAGAATTTTAATTGCTGAGGACGATGTTGCAAATGCAAAGTTTTTATCAAAATATTTAAGCAAATTCGGAGAGGTTGTTATTACACCGGATGGAATTGCAGCTGTGGATGAGTTTGTAAAACACCTGGAAAAAGGCGAAAACTTCGAACTTGTATGTCTGGATATTATGATGCCAAAGATTGATGGTTATAAAGTACTTGCATCGATTCGAAATGCTGAGAGAAAGCACGGGGTATCCAGAATGCTACGTTCCAAGGTAATAATGACCAGTGCTTTGGATGAAACAAGTTTTGACAGCAATCAGGCAAGTGATGATTATGATGAATACATCTGTAAGCCGATTGATATTATGAAGTTGAATGATATTCTTAAGAAATTGGATGTAATTTAGGACAGATAGATGGATTTGTTTGATTATATGAGAGAGAATCAGAAGGATGATGATTCTCCACTGGCAAAGAGAATGCGCCCGGAAAATCTGGACGAAGTAATTGGACAGGAACATATCATAGGTAAGAATAAATTGTTATATCGTGCGATCAAGGCGGATAAGTTGGGCTCATTGATCTTTTATGGACCTCCGGGGACAGGAAAGACAACACTTGCTATGGTGATCGCGCATACGACAAAAGCGGATTTCAAACAGATCAATGCGACAACTTCCGGTAAAAAGGATATGGAGCAGATCATCGAGGAAGCAAAGAATACGAAAGCTATGTATGGCAGGCGTACGATTCTGTTTATCGATGAGATTCACAGGTTTAATAAATCGCAGCAGGATTATCTGTTGCCGTTTGTTGAAGATGGAACGATCATATTGATCGGTGCCACGACGGAGAATCCATATTTTGAAGTGAATGGAGCTTTGATTTCGAGGTCGAATATATTCGAGCTAAAGCCGTTATCAAAAGAGAACATTAAAGACATTATCTTAAAGGCTGTTTATGACCAGAAGGGCATGGGAGCCTTTAATGTATGTATAGATGATGATGCGGTAGAGTTCTTAAGTGATATGTCGGAGGGAGACGCCAGAAGTGCATTAAATGCAGTGGAACTTGGCGTGCTTTCTTCAGAGCCGGCAGCGGACGGCAGGATTCATATAACTCTGGCAGTAGCAGAGGAATGTATTCAGCGGCGGGCACTTCGGTATGATAAAGACGGAGATAATCATTATGACATTATATCAGCATTTATAAAAAGCATGCGTGGATCAGATCCGGATGCAGCTGTTTTCTATCTGGCTAAGATGCTTTACGGTGGTGAGAGTATCACGTTTATTGCCAGGAGAATTATGATTTGTGCCTGTGAGGATGTTGGAAATGCAGATCCGAATGCAATCTGTGTTGCAACGGCATGTGCGCAGGCAGTGGAACGGGTTGGTATGCCGGAGGCACAGATCATACTGGCACATGCAGCTATATATGTGGCGTGTGCTCCAAAGAGCAATGCTATTGTGAATGCGATCTTTTCTGCGAAGGATGTCGTAGAACATGAACAGTCGGGGCAGGTTCCGGTCTATCTTCGAGATGCACATTATGGCGGAGCGAAGAAGCTTGGACATACAGGTTATAAATATGCACATGATTATCCCAATCATTATGTAAAACAGCAGTATCTGCCGGATGAGATTGCGGACAGGCAGTTTTATGAGCCGTCGGATAACGGATATGAGCAGAATATAAAACAATATTTTAAGAAGATAAAGGAAGGACTTTAATGGAGATAATAAAGCGGATAGCAGCTTTTCTTATGATCCTAGTGATCTTAGGACTGGTTGTTTGGGCGTTTATCCTTGGGATAACAGGAAGTGAATATTTTTCGGCAGCATTGTTTCTGTGTATTCTGGTACCGGTACTATTTTATGGAATCAGTCTGGTCACAAGGCTGCTTACAGCAAAAGGAAAAGAACTTGCGAATCAGACCGGGTCAGACGTCGAAACAAAAAAGAATAATGTTGAAAAATAAGGTATAATCTGATATACTCTATAAAGTTTTAAAAATTGAAACGAGGTATGTAACATGAGTTTATTATCACAGTGGCGCGAATATGCGTATGGTTTTGATGACAGAACACCGGAAGGAAAGCAATTCTGGTTTGATTATTTTCAGGCTGAAAAAGGAATCTATGAAACAATTCTTGCAACACCAAAGGCAGATCCTGTGAAAGGAACTGTGAAAGAACTTGCAGAGAAGTATAATGTCAGCATTCAGACAATGATCGGTTTCCTGGATGGAATTGATGACAGTTTGATCACATCTAACAATCTGGATGATGTAACAGAGGATTCAGAAGTAACACTGGGTATTGATTATGAGAAACTGTATATGAATATGGTTGGGTGTAATGCAGAATGGTTATATACATTACCTGCATGGGATAAGATCTTTACAAAAGAAAAGCGAGACGAGCTTTATAAAAAAGAGAAGACATCCAGAACACTTGTAAAACCTCCAAAGGTTGGAAGAAATGATCCATGTCCATGTGGTAGCGGTAAGAAGTATAAGAAGTGCTGCGGTAGATAATCAGTTACAGGGTAACTATAGCAGAATTCAATAACAGGGAAAGACAAAGAGAACAGACAGATGGTGGTATCCGTCCTGTTCTCTTTTCAGTTGAAGGGAAGAAACAATTGGAAAAGAAACAGCAATTCAGCAAAGAACAAACAGATGCGATCCGGTATGAAGATGGACCTATGCTGGTCCTGGCGGGACCCGGAAGCGGCAAAACAACCGTAATTACGTATCGTGTGAAATATATGCTGGAGCAGACAGGTATAAACGGGAATCAGATTCTGGTGATAACATTTACAAAAGCTGCAGCAAATGAAATGAGGACACGATTTGAGAAAATAAGTGGTTATTCCGATGGAGTTACATTTGGAACATTTCATTCTGTGTTTTTCATGATCCTACGTCATGCTTACGGATATAATAGTAGCAATATTATACTCGAATCAGAGAAGTATCAGATCATAAATGGAATCATTGAAAAGCATAATATGGAATATAACGGACAGGATGATTTTGCAAAGAATGTGATAGCAGAGATTGGCTTGGTAAAAAGTGAGATGAAACCGGTGGAACAGTACCATTCAGTGAATATGAAGGCAGATGATTTTCAAATCACTTACCGGGAATATGATGAGATCCTGCGTGCAAACAATAAAATCGATTTTGATGATATGCTTGTATTTACATATGAATTGCTTCGTGACAGATCGGATATTCGGAAAATGTGGCAGCAGAGATTTCAATATATTCTGATCGATGAGTTTCAGGATATCAATTGGATACAGTACCAAACCGTAAAACTTCTGCTTGGAAAGAAACAGAATATATTTGCTGTAGGGGATGATGATCAGTCAGTCTATGGGTTCCGTGGAGCGGATACAAAGCTTATGCTTGGATTTCCAAATGAATTTCCGGGAACAAGGCTGGTATATCTGAATACAAATTACAGATGCAGCAGTGCCATCGTAGAATCTGCTTGTCGTATTATAAAGAATAATAAGGAAAGATATAAAAAGGCAATTCATTCGGCATTTGAAAAAAGTCAGTGTGAACGGGTCCATGTGATCGAAGTGGATGGAATGAGACAGGAAACAGACGGGATTGTACAAAAAATTCGGAAGATGAATCAAAACGGAATCCCATATTCGAATATTGCTGTACTTTACAGGACAAATTCTGAACCATCAGGACTTGCAATGAAGCTGATGCAGAGTAATATCCCTTTTCGTGTGAAGGATAGTATATCTGATCTGATGTCACATTTCGTAGTTGTGAATATTCTTGATTATATAAAGGCAGCACTTGGAAACAGGGAACGAGCTCTGTTTTTACGAATTATAAATCGTCCGAATCGATACGTAAGCCGGGAAAGTCTGGAGACTGATCCGGTTGATACGGAACGGATGAAAGAATTCTATAGGGATAACAACAGGCTGGTACAGAATCTGGTAACACTGGAAGCAGATCTCAGAAGAATCGCAGAATTAAAGCCATATGCAGCGGTTAATTATATCAGAAAAGCAGTTGGGTATGACGAGTATTTGAAGGAATATGCCTCATACAGAGGGATTAATCCGCAGGAGTATATGGATATTGCGGATGAATTTCAGGAAATGGCACGGGATGCGGATTCTTTTATTGAATGGTTTAATTTTTTAAATGAATACAGGATAAAGCTTAAGGAACAGATGAAGACGACGGATCACACCAGGGATGCAGTTGTACTTGCTACGATGCATGGGGCAAAAGGTCTGGAATTTGATCAGGTATTTATCATGAATGCGGTAGAGGGGATGACCCCTCATAAGAAGTCGGTTGCGGATGCTGAATTAGAAGAAGAGCGTAGGATGTTCTATGTTGCAGTTACCAGAGCACGATACGGATTATATATCTATGTACCTAAGGTGGTTTATGGAAAGACAGCCCGGATATCGCGTTTTGTCACAGAGATGGTAGTTGATCATGATATGCTGCAGATTGGAAATAAAATCATCCACAAACGATATGGCAGAGGTGTCATAACATTTGTGGATGATAAAAAAATTTGTGTTTATTTTGAGAAAGACCAGATCACAAAAACATTAAGTATTGAATATACGATTAAAAATAATCTGGTTACCATGTCTGAAGATGACTAATCATCTTCAGACATGGAATTGAATTCCATTTCGTCTAAGATTTCATCAAAAGCATCTGCGACAATATCAAATTCTTCTTCGTCCTCGATCGGTTCTAAGGTGAACTCGTCATTTGGAAGCTCGATATAGCGGTATACAAGGACTTCGTCATCATCGTAGCCTTCCGGTGCTTCTATAGGAAGCAAAGCAATATAAGAGGTATCTTCAACATCGAAGGTTGCAACAATCTCACATTCGAGCTTTGTTCCGTCATCAAGTTCAAGGGACATCATTTCGATGTCATCTAATTCTTCATCATTCTGTTTTGACATGTTTGATCTCCTTATCAAATAAAATTACCGGTAACTTTATGATATGTTGTTATCATTTAAAATCATATTGACCGGATAATTCCATGATAATGGAAAAATAACAAAAAGTCTACATCCAAATTTTTATAAAGCAATAAAATGCAGGTGCTTTATTCATTGAATTATATGTATAAATATGATAAAATTAATATTATTTTGGAGTTATTCCATGGGAGGAAATTAGAGAAGATGAAGAAAGTTGCTTATATTGCTTCAGAGTGTGTGCCATTTATCAAAACGGGTGGTCTGGCGGATGTTGTAGGAACACTTCCAAAAATATTTGACAGAAATGAATATGATGTTCGGGTTATTATGCCAAACTATCTTTGTATTCCAAATAAATACAGAGAAAAGATGCAGTACCTGACTCATTTCTATATGGATATCGGATACAAGAATGATTATGTTGGGGTTATGTATCTGGAGTACGAAGGAGTAAAAGTATATTTCATTGACAATGAATATTATTTCAATGGCTTCACTCCATATGGAGATGTAAAGTGGGATATTGAAAAGTTCAGCTTCTTTTCAAAGGCAGCGTTATGTATCCTGCCGGCAGTTGGATTTCAGCCGGATATCCTGCACTGCCATGACTGGCAGGCGGGTCTGGTTCCGGTATATTTGAAAACATTATTTGCCGGAAATCCGTTTTTCAGTGGAATGAAGTCGGTTATGACGATCCATAATTTACAGTTTCAGGGTAAATGGGATATCGATACGATCAAGGCGGATTCCGGTCTTCCGGATTATGTATTTACACCGGATAAGCTGGAAGTCAGAAAAGATGCAAGTATGTTAAAGGGCGGTCTTGTATATGCAGACAAGATCACAACAGTAAGTAACACATATGCTAGAGAGATTCAGACACCATATTACGGTGAAGGCTTGGATGGACTCCTGAGTGCAAGATGGCAGTCACTCTGGGGAATTGTAAACGGAATTGATTATGATGTATGGAATCCGGCAACAGATCCACAGGTATATAAGAATTACAGTGTAGATAACTTCCGTGAACTGAAAAAGATCAATAAGGTTGAACTTCAGAAGGAATGTGGACTTCCTCAGGATGATAAGCAGTTTGTGATCGGTATCATATCCAGACTGACAGACCAGAAGGGACTGGATCTGGTTGATCGCATTATGAATGATATTTGTTGCGATGGTGTCCAGTTTATCGTTCTCGGAACCGGAGATAGCAGATATGAAGATATGTTCCGTTATTATCAGGGCATTCATCCGGCAAAGGTTTCAGCGAATATTTATTATTCGGATGAAAGATCTCATAAGATGTATGCTGGCTGTGATGTTATGCTTGTTCCATCCAGATTTGAGCCATGTGGTCTGACCCAGTTAATGGCACTTCGTTATGGAACAGTTCCGATCGTAAGAGAGACAGGAGGACTTAAGGACACGGTAGAACCATACAATCAGTTTGAGAATACAGGAACAGGTTTCTCATTTGCAAATTACAATGCATATGAGTTGCTTGATGCGATCAACTATGCAAAGGAAGTTTATTATAATAATAAAGACGCATGGTATGGTATTCAGGAGCGTGGCATGAGAATGGATTACTCATGGTATAATTCAGCAAAGATCTATAATGATCTGTATAATTCATTATAAAATGAACGAACAAACTTATTTTTCATAAATGAAAAATCAGGCAGAAGATGTTGCGATACATTTTCTGCCTTTTTACCGCAGAACGGAGAGACAAGCTGCGTGAATATGAAAATATGCGGATCTGCGCAGGAAAGGTGGTTTCATATGGCTTTTGACGGAGTTGTAATATCAAATGTTGTAAGTGATCTGAAAAAGAAATTAGTGGATGGAAGGATCTATAAGATCTATCAGCCGGAAAATGATGAACTGAATATTATTATAAAAAACAACAGGGAGAATTACCGCTTACTGTTATCTGCAGATGCAAGTCTACCTCTGATCTATCTGCTGCAGGTGCCGAAGGAGAATCCGATGACAGCTCCGAATTTCTGTATGCTGCTTCGTAAGCATATCGGAAATGGCAGAATCGTAGATGTCTGCCAGCCGGGTTTTGAACGTATCGTGGAATTCACGATCGAGCATCTTGATGAGATGGGAGATCTGTGCAGAAAGAAACTTATCATAGAGATCATGGGTAAGCACAGTAATATTATCTTCACGGATGCGGATGGAATGATCATTGACAGTATCAAACATATATCCCATCTGGTAAGCTCGGTAAGAGAGGTACTTCCGGGTAAAGCGTATGTATATCCGCCGTCCGGTGATAAGCGTCCCCCATATGATGCAGACCGGGATTATTTTATATCTACGGTATATACAAAACCGGTAACTGTCACAAAGGCAATTTATTCCTCTGTTACAGGTATTTCACCGCTGATCGCAAATGAGCTTTGTTATCGCGCGGGGATTGATGGCGGACAGTCAACAGCAGCGTTAACGGATATTCAGAAAGAGAAGCTGTATCAGGAATTTGAGAAACTGTTTTCCGATATTAATACAGAAAACTATGTGCCGAATATTGTATATGACGGGTATGTTCCGGTTGAATTTTCATCGGTAAGACTCAGTATGTATCAGGACTATCAGGCAGAAGATAAGGATGAAATTTCAAAGGTTTTAGATGAGTATTACTTTAAGAAGAGCAAGGTAACAAGGATCCGGCAGAAGTCGGCAGACCTGCGGAAGATCATCTCAACTGCGATCGAAAGAACCAGCAAGAAATATGATCTGCAGTTAAAGCAGATGAAGGATACCGAAGACCGAGAGAAATATAAGGTATATGGTGAGCTGATCAATACCTATGGATATGGAGTGGCGCAGGGAGCAAAGAGCTTCCATGCACTGAATTATTATACGAATGAAGAAATTGAGATTCCACTCGATCCAACGATATCGGTGCTTGAAAATGCCAAACGATATTTTGCAAAGTACAATAAACAGAAGAGGACGTATGAAGCATTAGAAAAGCTGATTGTTGAGACGGGACATGAGCTGGAATATCTTCAGTCGGTTCAGGCATTTATCGATATGACTCTGGATGAGAATGCATTGGCACAAGTGAAAGAGGAGCTTATGATAAGCGGATATATCAAAGGCAGATACGGAAAAAAGGGGGACAAGCATACGAATAAGAGTAAACCGTATCATTACATTTCGTCTGACGGCTTTCATATGTATGTCGGAAAGAACAATCTGCAGAATGATGAACTGACCTTTAAGTTTGCAAATGGTGGAGATATGTGGTTCCATGCCAAGAAGATGCCCGGATCACATGTGATCGTACGGATGGAGGGAGCGGAAGAACTTCCGGACCAGACTTATGAAGAGGCGGCAAGGCTTGCGGCATATTATTCCTCCGGCAGAGAAAATCCAAAGGTGGAGATCGACTATACAAAAAGGATGAATCTGAAAAAACCGGCAGGGGCAAAACCCGGATTTGTAATTTATCATACAAACTATTCTATGATAGCCGAGCCGACGATACACGGAATAGAAGAGGTAATCAGATAAAATATTTGATTTTTTATAGTGGTTGAAGTATAATATAGTATCCATTGTTTTAAGGAGAATGTGATTTTATGATTAAGAGTATGACAGGCTTTGGAAGAAGCGAAGTTGTTTCCGGAGCCCGTAAGATAGTTGTGGAGATTAAGGCTGTTAATCACAGGTTTTGCGAGATCAATGTAAAAACACCAAAGAAATTGAGTTTTTTTGAAACAACTATAAGAGCATATTTAAAGAAGTATATAGAACGTGGTAAGGTAGATGTCTTTATCACTTATGAAGATCTGACCGAGACAAATGTCTCAGTAAAATATAATAAGGAGCTGGCAGAGGAATATGTTGGCTATATGAATCAGATGGCAGCAGATTTCAATCTTACAAATGATATCAGTCCATCGGTTATATGCAGACTTCCGGAGATTTTTGTTCTGGAAGAGCAGACAGTAGATGAAGATGAGTTATGGAGCCTGATACAGGGTGCACTTGACGAGGCGGCTGATAAGTTTGTGAAGTCAAGAATGGTGGAAGGTGAGAACCTGAAGGTTAATCTGTTGGAGAAGCTTGATAATATGACGGCTGCAGTTGATTATATCGAAGAAGTTTCTCCGGAGCTAATAACAGCATACAGACAGAAGCTGATCGATAAGATTTCAGAACTGGTTGACAGTTCAGTTATTGATGAGAATCGTATTGCGACTGAGGTAGTTATATATGCGGACAAGATATGTGTAGATGAGGAAACGGTTCGATTAAAGAGCCACATTGACAGCACCAGAAAGATACTGGAGGCAGGCGGAAGTGTCGGAAGAAAGCTCGATTTTATTGCACAGGAGATGAACAGAGAGGCGAATACGATCCTTTCCAAGGCGAATTCTCTTGATGTATCGAACCGGGCGATCGAATTAAAAACAGATATCGAAAAAGTCAGAGAACAGATACAGAATTTGGAGTAAAAAAGATGGGAAACAGAGGTTCGTTAATTGTAATTTCGGGTTTTTCGGGAGTTGGAAAAGGAACGGTCGTAAAAAGACTGGTATCTGATTACGGATATGAATTATCTATATCAGCAACAACAAGAAGTCCACGTGCCGGTGAAGAACATGGAAGAGAATATTTCTTTATGGACAAGAGTGAGTTTGAAAATCTGATCGATTACGGTGGATTTATCGAGTGGACACAGTATGTTGAGAATTATTATGGAACACCGAGAAAGTTTGTAGAAGAAAGTCTGGATCAGGGTAAGAACATTATTCTTGAGATAGAAGTTATGGGTGCTATGAAGATTAAAGAACAGTACCCGGATGCATTGCTGATTTTTATCAGCGCGCCAAGCATAGACAGTCTGCGCGACAGATTGCGTGGAAGAGGTACAGAAGCAGAAGATGTGATACTGAAGCGTTTAAAGAAGGCAACAGAAGAATCAGCAGACATGGATAAATATGACTACATTGTTATCAATGATGATCTGGAGGAGTGCATACAGACGGTGAATTCAGTAATTGTAGGATATGCATGCAGAACATCGAATAATAAGGCATATATAAAAGAAATAAGGGATGACCTGAAAGGCATCTGGTAAGAAAAATAAATTCAGAAAGGGGATATAATATTATGTTACATCCATCATACACAGACTTAATGGCAGTTGTTAATTCAGAGGTTGAACCGGGAGAACATCCGGTAGTTCAGAGTAGATATTCTATCGTGCTTGCAACCGCTAAGCGTGCAAGAGAGATAATCGCAGGACAGGAGCCACTTGTAAATACAGCAAGCAATAAGCCTTTATCAATAGCAGTTGATGAGCTTTACAGCGGCAAAGTAAAGATTGTTGGCGATGACGAAGAAGAGAACTAATCAGAAAAAAGAGGTTGTTGCAGTTTTGCGCAGCCTTTTTCTTTTATAAAAAGGAGAGCGGCATATGAAAGCAAGAGAATTGTTAAAAGGATTACAGTATTCAGTAATCTGCGGAGACGAAGATGTTGAGATAAAAGAGATTTATAATGATTCCAGAAAAGTAGGGGAACAGGGGCTGTTCTTCTGTATTGTCGGGGCAAACTTTGATGGACATGCTTATGTAAAGAATGTAATTGATAAGGGAGCAGTCTGCCTGGTCGTTCAGAAGGATGTAGAGCCGGTTCCGGGAGTACTGATCGTAAAGGTAGACAGTACGAGATATGCAATGGGAATCGTCAGCAGCAATTTCTACGGAAATCCCTCATCCAAGCTGACAGTGATCGGTATCACAGGAACAAAGGGTAAGACAACAACGACATATATGATTCGCGAGATGCTAATGAGTGCAGGACATAAGACCGGTCTGATCGGAACGATAGAGATTATTGACGGCAATAATGTTACGGCAGCAAATAATACAACACCGGAATCCATGATCGTGCATAAGAAATTAAAGGATATGGTTGACAACGGATTAGACAGTGTTGTTATGGAGGTGTCTTCACAGGGGCTGATGCTTGACCGTGTGGCCGGGGTTGATTTTGATTATGGAATCTTTTCAAATCTTTCCAGAGATCATATCGGACCAAATGAACATAAGACATTTGAAGAATATGCGATGTGGAAAAGCAAATTATTCACAATGTGTAAAATTGGCATTTTTAATGCAGATGATCCACATGTAGATACAATGACAGAACATGCGACCTGTAAGATTGTAACATATGGAATTAATGGCGATTATGATTATAAGGCAAATGACCATAATCTGTATAATAAAGATGGTCATCTCGGTATCGGTTATCATTTGTCAGGAAAGTTAGATGGAGATGTGCTGGTCAATCTTCCGGGTAATTTCAGTATCTATAATTCCCTGGCAGCTATTGCAGTTGCAGATCTGATGGGTGTTCCATTTGACAAGATACAAGAGATCCTGAAAACGATCAAGGTAAAGGGAAGGGTAGAACTGATCCCGATATCGGACAAATTTACGATCATGATTGACTACGCCCATAATGCAGTAAGCCTGATGAGCATTCTGGAGACATTAAGAGAGTATAAGCCGAAAAGACTGGTCAGTCTGTTTGGCTGCGGTGGTAACCGTTCAAAAGAGAGAAGATATGAGATGGGTGAAGTGTCCGGTAATATGGCAGATCTTACGATCATTACTTCCGATAACCCAAGATTTGAAGAACCACAGGATATCATTAATGATATAAAGACAGGAATCAATAAAACTACAGGAAAGTATGTAGAGATTATTGACCGGAAGGAAGCAATCCGGTATGCGATCATGAATGCTGAACCGGGAGATGTGATCGTGCTTGCCGGAAAAGGACATGAAGACTATCAGGAGATCAAGGGCGTAAAGCATCATATGGATGAGAGAGACCTGATCAGAGAGGTACTGGAGGAAGAAGATGTTACCAAGATATGCGGATATAATAATCGATATTTCGCATGAAGCTATTGATCGTCCGTTTCAATACAGAATACCGGATGGCCTGAGGGAAGATATCCGGCTTGGCAGTATGGTTAAGATCCCATTTGGCAGGGGAAATCATCTTCGAACCGGATATGTGATCGGATTTTCAGATCAGACAGAGTATCAGCCGGATCGGATTAAGGAGATTGCAGAACTCTGTGATCGTTCCGTGCCTGTGGAAGGGCGGTTGCTTGCGCTTGCGGCATGGATTCGTGAGAATTATGGATCTACAATGATCAATGCGATCCGTACGGTAATGCCGGTAAAAAAAACAATTCGACAATTAGTAGATCAGGTCGTGGTGCTTGCGGAGAATATGGATACAGAGCATCTGGCAGATATCAGGGAGCAATATCATAGAAAACATGCGCAGGCAAAACTGCGTCTGTTACAGGCGTTAGAAGAAACGCCGGAACGATATCTTTCGATGGATGTCGTGAAGCAGAAATGGAATATATCACCGGCTACACTTAAAACGATGCAGCAGGACGGTGTAATTACTGTAATCAGTAAAGAACGGTATCGGACAGCAGGTGTTTATGATTATAAAGAGAATTTTCAGATCACTTTAAATAATGAACAGCAGGCAGTTGTAGATGAAGTGACTGGTGATATGGAACAGGGAAGACAGAAAACATATCTGCTACATGGAATTACCGGAAGTGGGAAAACGGAAGTCTATGTTAAAATTGTAAAAAAGACAATTGAGATGGGAAAACAGGCGATCATACTGATTCCGGAAATTGCCCTTACCTATCAGACAGTCCGCTATTTTAGAAATTATTTTGGTGACCGGGTGACTATCATTAATTCCAGGCTAAGTGACGGAGAAAAATACGACCAGTTTATGCGCGCGAAAAATGGAGATGTAGATGTTGTGATAGGCCCGCGTTCTGCATTATTTGCCCCATTTCAGAATCTGGGGATCATTATTATAGATGAAGAACATGAGACAAGTTATAAGAGTGATTACCCACCCAAATATCATGCGAGGGAGACTGCAGTAAAACGTGCAGAGCTCGAACATGCAAGTGTGCTTCTCGGTTCGGCAACTCCGTCCGTTGAGAGTTATCACAGGGCACTTAACGGGACGTATCGTTTGCTTGAACTGCATGAACGTGCGGGAAGCGGACAGCTCGCAAAGACATCGATCGTTGACCTGAGAAAGGAATTAAAAGCAGGAAACCGATCTATCATAAGCAGGGAGCTTGCAGATGATATCGCGGATCGGCTTGCCCGCAGGCAGCAGGTAATGTTATTTATCAATAAAAGAGGATATAACAGCTTCGTTTCATGCAGAAACTGTGGTGAGGCACTTAAATGTCCGCACTGTGATGTCAGCCTGACCAGGCATGAAAATAACCGGATGATCTGTCATTATTGTGGATTCCAGATGCCTCAGCCAAAAGTATGTCCGTCCTGTCATTCCGGGCTGATCGGTGGATACGGAACAGGAACCCAGAAGCTTGAGGAGGAGGTTCAGCGGTTATTTCCTCAGGCGAGAGTCCTTCGTATGGATAAGGATACAACGGCAGCGAAGGATGCACATGAACAGATCTTAGAGAAGTTTGGAAACGGAGAAGCGGATATATTGGTTGGAACTCAGATGATCGTAAAGGGACATGATTTTTCGAATGTAACTCTGGTTGGAATCATTCTTGCAGATCTTACTTTATTCCAGAATGATTACCGGGCAGGAGAACGTACCTTTGATCTGATCACACAGGCGGCCGGAAGAGCCGGGAGAGGGACACAGCCGGGTAAAGTCGTGATCCAGACTTATAAGCCGGAGCATTATGCGATAAAGGCAGCAGCAGCTCAGAATTATTTGGATTTTTATAAGGAAGAAGAAGCGTACCGTGGACTTATGAAATATCCGCCGGAATGGAATATGATGGTGGTATTGATGGTATGTTCCGACGAGACTTTTCTGGATCAAATGGCGGAAGATATCTGTTCAAATATCAGAAGCTGTTCAGAAAATGACCGGAATATGAGAATAATCGGACCATCGGCACCTGTAATAGCAAAGATACGAGATATTTACAGAAGGGTTGTCTATATTAAGAATTATCGGTATAATGAGCTGGTGGCTTTAAAAGACCAGATTGAAATATATGTATCAGAGAAAAAAGAACTTCAGGATTTTAGTCTGCAATTTGACTTTAATCCATTAAATATGTATTAAGGAGAGAATGAGAAATGGCAACAAGAAAGATAAGAATCGATGGCGACAGCGTTTTAAGAAAGAAATGTAAGCCTGTTACGGAGATGACACCACGGTTATCCCAGTTGATCGATGATATGTTTGATACCATGTACGAGGCGAATGGTGTCGGACTTGCAGCGCCACAGGTTGGAATTGTAAAGAGGATCGTTGTAATTGATATCGGAGATGAGCATCCATTGACGCTTATTAATCCTGAGATTATAGAGACGTCCGGTGAGCAGACCGGAGACGAGGGGTGTCTGAGCCTTCCGGGAAAGGTTGGACAGGTGACAAGGCCGATGCATGTTGTCTGTAAAGCACTGGATCGTGATATGAATGAGATCACGGTAACAGGTGAAGGCCTTCTGGCACGGGCAATCTGCCATGAGACAGACCATCTGGAGGGTATCTTATATAAAGATAAAGTAGAAGATGGTTTATACGAGACAGAATAGAAAAGTAAGCAGATAATAATAAGGAGGCAGAGACAGTCGTATGAATATTATATATATGGGAACCCCTGAATTTGCAGTAAAACCATTACAGACGATCGTAGATGCAGGACATAATGTCCTTGCATGCTTTACACAGCCGGACAAGCCAAAAGGAAGGGGCAAGACACTTCAGCCGACACCTGTTAAGGAAAAGGCTCTTTCTCTTGATATACCTGTCTATCAGCCGGTAAAACTCAGGGAAGAAGAAAATGTTCAGATTATCAGGGACTATCAGCCGGATGCTATCGTTGTTGCGGCCTATGGTCAGATATTGCCGGAATCAATCTTGAATATTCCAAAGTATGGCTGCATTAATATCCATGCGTCTCTGCTTCCCAAATACAGGGGAGCCGCTCCGATTGAATGGGCTATTATCAATGGTGAGACGGAATCCGGTGTCACAACGATGTATATGGCAAAAGGACTTGATACCGGAGATATGATCGAGAAGACGGTTGTTCCGATCACAGATACAGATACCGGTGTTACACTTCATGATAAACTTGCTGATGCAGGTGCAGCGTTGATCCTGTCTACGCTTACAAAGCTTGCGGATCATACAGCAGTACGAACCCCGCAGGATGATTCCTTAAGCTGCTATGCATCCATGTTAAAGAAAGAGCAGGGTGAGCTTGATTTTACGAAAGATGCAGCTTCACTGGAACGATTGATCAGAGGATTGCAGCCATGGCCGGTTGCTTATATGAAAATGAATCAGAAGACGGTACGTATCTATGAGGCTTCTGTATGTGAACAGACAGAGGAGACATTAGAGGATGGAACAAAGATCGTACCGGGGATGATCGTTCATGTGACGAAGAAAAACTTTACGGTTGCATGTGGAAGTGGAGCATTAACGATAAGAAAGCTTCAACCGGAAGGCAAGAAACCGATGGATTGTGCAGCATTTCTTGCAGGAAATAAACTTAAGACAGGTCAGATGATATATGAGTAAAACTTCAAGAGAGATAGTTCTGGATATTCTGCTGGATATTGAAAAAAATGACAGATTTGCCGGTGAAGCATTAGGGGAAGCACTCCGGGCAAACCAGTTTATGAATAAAAAAGAGAGAGCTTACATCGGTCGGTTGACAGAAGGTGTAACAGAGCAGAAAATCAGATTGGATTATATTCTTAATCAATTTTCAAAAGTAAAAGTAAAAAAATGTAAACCAGTCATCCGCTGTATTTTACGGATGGCTGCTTATGAGATCTTTTATATGGATTCTGTTCCGGATGAGGCAGCCTGTAATGAATATGTGAACCTGACTGCTAAAAGAGGATTTCGGACATTAAAAGGCTATATGAACGGTGTCCTTCGAAACGTGTGCAGAAATAAAGCAGCTATTATCTTTCCGAAAAAAGAGGATGGTCTAGAAGCGTATCTGTCTGTTAAATATTCGATTCCGGAGAAACTGGTAAAATTCCTGTTAAATGATTACAGTGCAGAACAGTTAGAACAGATTCTGCAGGCGGGTGAAACAAATCGCGGAACGACGGTTCGTGTGAATACTATGCATACAACACTTGAGGAATTTCGGAATAATTTGATTGAAAAGGGCATAAAGGTAGAAAAAGGATATTATAATCCGACCTCTCTTATTATTTCGGGATATGATTATATTCGTATGGTTCCGGGATTTCATGAAGGCCTGTTTACGGTTCAGGATGAGAGTTCCAGTTTGCAGGTGCTTGCAGCAGGAATCAGACCGGGAAATGTGATCCTTGATGTCTGTGCGGCTCCGGGAGGAAAGACCATGTATGCGGCAGAACGCACCGGAGAGCAGGGACATGTGTATGCGAGGGATATTTCAGAAGAAAAGATCGATAAGTTGGAAGAAAATCTGGGCCGATTAGAGATTCATAATGTGACAACTAAGGTATGGAATGCAATGGAAACTGATCCGAAAATGATAGAAAAAGCAGATGTCGTTCTTGCGGATCTTCCATGCTCCGGACTGGGTGTTATGGCACGAAAAAATGATATCAAATATCATGTGACGGCAGACTCGATAAGTGAACTTGCCGAGATACAGAAGAATATTCTGGATGCCTGTGCGTCTTATGTAAAACCGGGTGGAACGTTAATTTTTTCCACCTGTACAATTGATCGAACAGAGAATGAAGAAAATGTAGAGATATTTTTAAAAAGGCACGAGGAGTATTATCTGGAAAGTCTTGCACCATATCTGCCGGAGAAGTTGAAAGAACGTGGAGAAAAAGGATATATCACGCTTTTGCAGGGAATTGATCATTGTGATGGATTCTTTATTTCGCGATTACGAAGAAAAAAATAATAGATGATAGAATGACACAGAGGAGTTGAGCTTCTCGTGTTATCAGTACATGATTCAGGAAGAAAAGAGTATGTTTACAGAGATAGAAGATATAAAGAAACTGGATATCCGTTCCATGATGTTTGATGAACTTGCGGTCTGGGTAAAATCAGTAGGACAGCCGGCGTTTCGAGCAAAACAGATATTTGAATGGGTTCATGCCAAAGGTATAGCACATGCGGAAGATATGACCAATGTTCCGAAAAAATTAATTGAAGAAATCAAAAAGCAGCACATGTATGGTGTGGAAGAAGTGACCAGACTGGTGTCAAAACAGGATGGCACAAATAAATTTCTGTTTCGTTTACAGGATGGAAATGTGTTGGAAAGCGTATTAATGAGATATAAGCATGGCAACTCTGTCTGTATATCTTCTCAGGTCGGATGCCGTATGGGATGTAGATTCTGTGCATCTACGATCGGTGGCTTGATCCGTAATCTGGAGGCGTCTGAGATGCTCGATCAGATCTATGCGATCGAACGGATCACGGGTGAACGTGTATCGAATATCGTTGTAATGGGAACAGGGGAACCACTTGATAATTATGACAATCTTATCCGATTCATTCGCATTATCAATGATGAGCAGGGTAAGAACATCAGTCAGAGAAATATCACGGTTTCAAGCTGTGGATTGGTTCCGCAGATAAAAAGACTGGCAGATGAAGGCCTTTCTATTACATTTGCATTATCCCTTCACAGTCCGACTGATGAAGACAGAAGAAAACTTCTTCCAATCGCAAATAAGTATTCAATTGCAGAATTGATGGATGTATGTCGGTATTATTTTGAAAAAACAGGAAGAAGGGTTACTTTCGAGTATTCACTGGTGAAAGATGAAAATGATACACCGGAACATGCATATAAGCTTGCTGAGCTTCTTAAGAATATGCACGGACATGTGAATCTGATTCCGGTAAATCCGATAAAGGAGAGAAAGTATTGTCGATCTCTCAATGATTCTGTTGAAAAATTCAAATATATACTTGAAAAGAAAGATATAAATGTTACAATAAGAAGGAGTATGGGCAGAGATATTGACGCTGCCTGTGGTCAGCTTCGGAGAAAATATGAAGAAGCAAAAGATACTTTTTAGACGGGAGGCAGCAAATGAGATCTGATGGAAGAACCGACATCGGTAAGAAAAGAGTTCAGAATCAGGACAGCATTTTCTTTACAGATGAGCCGATCGGACCATTACCCAATCTTTATATAGTGGCAGACGGAATGGGTGGTCATAAGGCAGGAGATGTTGCATCAAAGACTGCGATAGAATGTGTAACTGAATATATAAAAGAGAGTGCAATAAATAACTCGGTATCCGTTCTAAAAAGAGCGATTCTGTATGCCAATGACAAGATATATAAAATGGCAAAGGAAAATGAGGACTGGAAGGGAATGGGAACGACCTTTGTAGCTGCTGTATGTGAGGATGACATATTATATGTAGCAAATATCGGTGACAGCAGATTGTATTTCATAGATGATGAGATACGGCAGGTAACGATGGATCATTCACTGGTTGAAGAGCTGATCCGTTCCGGTCAGCTTGATCGAAATAAAGGACGTAACCATCCGGAAAAGAACATTATTACTAGAGCACTTGGAATATCTGACAAGATTATGACAGACTTTTTTGAATTAGAGATGAAACAGGGGGATGGAATCCTTCTTTGCTCAGATGGTCTTTCTAATATGCTTGAGGATGATGAGATAAAAGAAATCGTGTTGGAGAGCAGCGGGGATATAACAGCAGCGGTTGAAAAGTTGATAGACAGAGCGAATTACTATGGTGGTAGAGATAACATATCCGTAGTGGTAGCTGTAAAATAGTGAGAGGTGTAAGCATGTTAAATCCAGGAATGATACTCAGTAATCGTTATGAGATAATAGAATTGATCGGTACAGGCGGTATGTCAGAAGTCTATAAGGCAAAATGTCATGTACTGAACAGATATGTTGCAATTAAAGTATTAAAACCGGAATTTAGTTCTGATGTAAATTTTGTTACAAAGTTTAGAATTGAAGCACAGTCCGCAGCCGGACTTTCTCATCCGAATATCGTAAACGTATATGATGTCGGAGAGGATAATGGTATCTATTATATAGTAATGGAACTTGTAGAGGGCATTACTTTAAAAGAATATATTCAGAAAAAAGGCAGATTGCTGCCTGAGCAGGCAATTGATTTTTCTATTCAGATAGCCCAAGGCCTGGAGGTAGCTCATCAGAACCATACGATCCACCGAGATATTAAGCCGCAGAATATTATTGTATCGAAAAATGGCGGAATCAAGGTTACAGATTTTGGTATTGCAAGAGCTGCTTCATCAAATACAATGACAGCGAATGCAATGGGAAGTGTACATTATATCTCTCCGGAGCAGGCAAGAGGCGGATTCAGTGATGAGAGAAGCGATATATATTCTCTTGGTATCACCATGTATGAGATGGTTACGGGACATGTACCGTTTGAAGGCGAGAATAATGTTGCAGTCGCTCTTATGCATATACAGGGAGAGATGGTTTCTCCTAGAGAATATTATCCGGATATTCCAACCAGTTTGGAAAAGATAATTTTAAAATGCACACAGAAGAAAGCAGAACGCAGATATTTGACTGCAAGCGCATTGATTGCAGATTTGAAACGCGTACAGGCAAATCCTGACATAGATTGTGTTGTAGTTCCACCGGTTGTACCAAATTCACCGACGGTAGAGATCACATCGGATGAGATGAAAGCGATCAAAGAGGGCAGACAGATGAATGAAGCATCTGTTGTTGAGGAAACTCCGTCAAGTGTAGTGGAACGTCCGGATATTACGCCGATCATTCCGCCATCCAAATTTGATAATCTGTTTGACGATGATGACGATGATGATTCATATGGTGATGAGGGGATGGCTCCGGAGGACGATGATGATAATGAGATCGAGGAATTGGATCCGAAGCTTAAGAAGATCATTATGATATCCAGTGTAGCAGTTGTGATTATCATTGCGATTCTTGTTGCAATCCTGATTCTTAAGATTACAAGCCCCGGTGGACTTGGAGGAATATTCTCCGGAAATAATAAAAAGACAGAAAACAGTTCAGAAGAAAATTCAGGAGATTCCACCGAAGATGGATCTACAGATGAGGATACTTCGGATAAGGCGACGATTCCTATGGTCAATGTAGTAGGTCTTTATAAGACGGCTGCAGAAGAAGAATTAAAGAAAGCAGGATTTACTGCATATACAATTGAGACGGCAACTGATGATAAGGTAGAAGAAGGTTATGTTATCAGTCAGAGTGTAGATGAAGGAACAGCGATTCCTGCTGATGAGAAAATTGTTATCACGGTATCAGAGGGAAAAGAAGATGTCGAAGTACCTGCTGTAACAGGTTATTCGGATGATCAGGCAACTACACTTCTTACGGAAGCCGGATTTGTTGTTACTCATGGTTATGAATATGATGATACGGTAGAGAAAAATAAGGTTATCAGTCAGTCACCGGAAGGAAAAACGATGCAGAAATCCGGTTCAACAGTTAAGATCATAATAAGTAATGGTAAAGAGGTTGAGGAAGTTGAGGTCCCGAATCTGCTTGGTAAATCTGAAAGCAAGGCAGCCAATTTGTTGGAAAATGCAGGATTAAGCGGTAAAGTATCGCATGCAAACAGTGATGAGGTTAAGAAAGGCCAGGTTATCAGTCAGGATGTTTCGGCCGGCTCGTCTGTAGAAAAAGGTTCAACAGTTGGTTATGTGATCAGTGATGGACCGGAAAAAGTAACATATTCTGTTAAATTTACAGGAAGTATAACAAATTCCGGATTTGATTTTGCAACCTTTGGAAATGTAACAGTTAATGTTACCTATACGGTTGGTGACGCAACCTATAAGTTGTATTCCGGAGCTGCAGGAGAAGATTCGTTCCCTCTGGATATAGGATCTGCAGATCCTATCGGTGGCTTATCGCAGAACTCCGGTACATTTGCAGTAACAATCACGGATTCAGATGGAATAGATGTAACATCAAGCTTTAATACCAGTGGTTTGTCTGCGTCATTCTCAAAGGAATAGGAGAGATTATGACAGGAAAGATCATAAAAGGTATTGGAGGTTTCTACTATGTCGTCTGCGAAAATGGCGTCACATATGAGTGTAAAGCAAAAGGAGTTTTTCGAAATCGAAAGATCAAGCCTTTAGTTGGTGACAATGTAGAGATAGAGATATTAGATGCGGAGAAGAATCTGGGCAATATTGAAGATATATTGCCCAGATTTAACTGGTTAAACAGACCTGCAGTTGCAAACGTAGATCAGACTGTAATTATTTTTGCAGTGTCTGCACCAGCACCTAACTTCAATCTGCTTGACCGCTTTCTGATCAATATGGAGCAGCATGAAGTTCCGACTATAATCTGCTTTAATAAGATAGATTTGGAAGGATTTCGTCAAAGTGAGGATATATGCAGATCTTATACAAAGAGCGGATATGAAGTGTTGTTTATCAGTGCGGAGAGTGGTTATGGAATCAATACATTAGAAGCAGTTATAAAAGGAAAGACAACGGTATTCGCAGGTCCGTCAGGAGTAGGTAAATCCTCAACGCTTAATTCGTTGTTTCCGGATGCAAATGTACAAACTGGTGGATTAAGTGAAAAGATACAGCGTGGAAAGCATACAACGAGGCATTCAGAGCTGATGTTTGTAGATGATGATACTTATATTATGGATACACCGGGTTTCAGTTCGTTATATACAGAAGGAATCGAAGCAGAAGATCTGAAGCTGTATTTTCCTGAGATTGCAGCATATACAGGAACCTGCAAATTCAATATGTGTAATCATATCAGTGAACCGGGATGTCTGGTAAAAGAAGCCGTCGGTGATGGAAGGATCAGTAAGATGCGGTATGATGATTATGTCATGATATACAATGAATTAAAAGAAAAGAGGAAATGGTAAATGTTAAAGCTGTCACCTTCAGTATTATCTGCGGATTTTGGACATCTGGCAGAAGATATACAGATCATAGATCAGGCAGGAAGTGAATATATTCATCTGGATGTTATGGATGGGTCCTTTGTGCCGAATATTTCATTTGGAGCACCGGTTATCAAGAGTGTTCGTCCGGTATCTGATAAGGTGTTTGATGTTCATCTTATGATTGATGAACCGACGCGTTTCTTACAGGATTATAAGAATTGCGGAGCAGATATCGTAACAGTACATGCAGAAGCCTGCAAGCACCTTCACAGAACCATCGCAGCCATAAAAGAGCTGGGAATGAAAGCCGGAGTTGCATTAAATCCTGCAACACCATTATCAGTAATTGATTATGTATTAGAGGATGTAGATATGGTTCTGATCATGTCGGTAAATCCGGGTTTTGGCGGACAGAAATTTATTCCGTCTTCTCTGCGGAAGATTGCAGAGACCAGAAAACTGTTAAACAGCCGTGGACTTCAGACGGATATTCAGGTGGATGGTGGTGTTACCCTTGCAAATGCAGCAGAGATTATTCGGGCAGGAGCGAATGTATTGGTTGCCGGTTCGGCAGTATTTAAAGGGGACAAGACAGAGAACGTAAAAGCCTTCCGTAAGATTTTTTCAGAAATACAGTAGATAGTAATAAAAAGGCGGAAAGCAGATCTGCTGTCTGCCGGAACAGGTAACAGGATAGATGAATCGATATTTAATCGTTACAGGAGGAACCGTTTCAAAAAGATTGCTTGAAACGGTTCTTTCCGATTATGATTTTCAAAAAATAATAGCATGTGATAAAGGACTTGAGATCTGTAAGGAATGTAATATACTGCCGAATCTGATCATTGGAGACTTTGATTCTGCAAAGATAGATGTCGTAGCGGCATATCGGGGAAAGACAGAATTTCTGGATCTGGATACACATAAGGATTTTACAGATACCCATGTTGCAATCTCGTATATACTGGAGCAGGAGATCAGACCGGATGAAGTAATTCTGGTTGGAGCAACCGGAACCCGTATGGATCATACCCTTGCCAATATTGGCTTATTAAAGCAGTTTGCAGAGGCCGGAATATCGGCATATCTGATCGACGAGCATAACAGGATCACGATGACAGCACACCGGCATATTGTGAAGCGTAACGATGCATACAGATATGTGTCACTGCTTCCATATACGGAACAGGTGACCGGAGTAACGCTTCATGGTTTTTATTATAATGCGCAGGGGCTTACATTGAAGCTTGGAGAAAGCATCGGCGTCAGCAATGAGCTGATCGCAGAGAGCGGCCTGATCGAATTTGAATCCGGATTGTTAATTGTAATTGAAAGCCGTGATTGAGATAGAGTCATTATGTATATCTGTCTATACGATATACAATATCAGATAATAATAAAATGCAGTATCAAAGAATAAAAGAAAATAAAAAAGATACTCTGAAAGCAAAGGACCTGTATGATCCCGTGATCAGAGTATCTTTTTATAATACTTATTATCAGAATAATCTTTATTTTTTCTTAGAGTCTTTCTTCTGTTTTACTTTTTCAATCTTTGCCTTTTTGATTTCTTTTAATTTAGGCTCTTTTTTGGTATGCTGTTCGTTTTTATCTGCCTTAGCTGTGTTCAGATCCACAGATTTCGGAGCAGAAGATTTATTTGCATCTGATTGCGAGATCTTATGTTCCAGCTCTGACAGGCTCGCTTTATACTTTTCGGTGATCGGATCAGAGTACAGAGACATGTAGTAACAGTAGAGTGCTTTGTATTCTTCGGAGGTCTTATATCCATTTGTGTAGATATGACCATGCATTTCGTCAAAGGAATCTGTAGTTAATTTCTTTGCAATATGAAGTCCGATATTGGAACAGTGACTTCCGATACGATCCAGACTGGTCAGGATATCTACAAGAGCAAAACCACCGTCGATATCGCAGTCTCCGGTCTGTAAACGGATAACATGGTGATCTTTGATGATCTCTTTTACCTCTGTGATCGACTGAGCAAGCGGTTCGATACGGGAAACAGCAGTCAGATCATCATTTTTAAAAGCAGTAAAGGTTGTATCGATGATATTGGCTGTAGCCTGTAAGAGCGTATTGATCTCCATGGTTCCCTGTGTAGAGAAGGAGATCTTTTCATCGGAGATCTTTCTGCTGACGATCAGAAGATTTTCACAGTGGTCACCGATTCGTTCTAGGTCACTGACACTGTTTAATAATTCCGATGCCAGCTTTCGTTCGGATGAATGCAGTCGCTTGGAGGTGATCTTTAACAGATATTCGTTTAACGCACTTTCGCATTTATCAATGAACATCTCATTTTCCAGAAGTTTTCCGGCAGTTTCTTCATTATATTCCGATAATAACTGACTTCCAAGTTCGAAGTTTTCCTTGATGGAGTCTGTCATGGAGAACATTACCTTCTGTGCCTGGGTAAGAGCGATGTTTGGTGTATCAAGAAGCATTGGATCGAGAGACGCAAGCTCTTTGTCAATCTTGGATTCCATATCGTCACCGATGATCTTACCGGTCAGATCTGCGATCTTATTTGCGAATGGAAGCAGTAGGATCGCAATGATAAAGTTAAACATAAAATGCAGGTTTGCAATTACACCACGGTTGATGATCTTATCCATGAATGGGAATGTGATAAACAACTGAAGTCCATAGATCACAACAACGAAGAAGATCGCACCGATAATATTAAATAACAGATAGGACATGGCAACACGTTTTGCCTTTTTGTTTGCACCGATACTGCCGAGCAGGATCGCGAAACACTTTCCTATATTAATACCGATAATAATTGGAATCGAAGAACCATAGGAAACAACTCCTGTTGAGGATAATGCCTGAAGGATACCGACCGAAGCAGAGGAACTCTGGATGATCGCTGTTAAGATAAGACCGATCAGGATACCAAGGAGTGGATTGCTGAAAGAAATGAACAGGTTCTGGAAGGTTTCGGATTCTTTTAAAGGAGCGAACACAGCTTCCATTGTATTCATACCAAGGAATAAGATACCAAGACCGACTAAGATACCGGCGATATCTTTATGTTTTTTCTTATGGGCAAACAGAATGATAAAAGCACCAATACCGATCAGAACGGGTGCAAAAGAAGACGGTTTTAATAATTTGAGGATAAACATATCTTCGCCAAGATCACCAAGCCGCAGAATCTGTGCAGTTGCGGTGCTGCCGACATTGGCACCAAATACTACCGGAATTGCCTGACTGAGCTTCATAATACCGGCATTTACAAAACCGATCAGCATGATCGTAGTTGCTGCTGAACTCTGAATGATCGCTGTGACACCGGTACCGAGCCCAAAGCCTTTAATCGCACCGGTTGCCTGACTTTTACCGGTCGTCAGTTTTTCAAGTATCCGTTCCAGACTTCCTCCTGCCAGATTTTTCAGGGAATCACCCATCATGTTCATTCCAAACAGGAAAAGCCCTACGCCTCCCAGTAAAGTCAGAATTGAAAAAAAGTCCACGTCCATATCCTCCTGTGAAAAAATAACTTATTTAATGTCAAATCAATGTAATTAAATTGTAAATCAAATTTTACATACTTGGGTATTATAACATAGATTATTTTCATGTTCTATATTTTTTATTATGAAGCACAGAAATTTGGAATATTACATATATTTTAAAAAGAATTCTGGAAAAAATACATAATATGGTCTTGACAGTACAGAGAACTTGGTGAGAACATAAGGCGGAAGGAAAAACTGTGTTTATGATAAAGTTGAATGGAATGAATATAAATTTGGGAGAGAAAAAATGATACGAAAAAAGCAGGATGATCTAAATGGAATGCAGCTTGCCGGAAATAATTCAATGGCCGAGGTTCTGCTATGGGCGTTAATCTTATTACCACCGGTTATTACTGTAAATGGAGCAGGGGTTTGTTTTATTCATATAGGATTGTTTGCAGGGATAACCTTTGCCTGCCTTTTCCTTGTAAAAAGGTTACGTTCTTATCGGGATATTTCAGGAAAAGAAATTTCTGATATGGGTGATTTTCTGTACGCCAGATATTCTTCTTTTATTATAAAAGAGATGTTCATGTGTGTTTGGCTGATTCTGACCGGAATGATCACAATGGGTCTTCTCAGTTATATTGGAAAATATCTTAGCGGTGCGACAAACCAACATATGATCGTGGTTGTATGTGTGGTTTCATTATTTTGCGCATGTTCTATGTGTTTTATAAGTCGCAGGATAAGAAGTACTGTAAGAAATATTATATATACATTGATGGTGGTGATGTTTCTTGTACTTGTCATATGGCTGTTTGCGGTGAATACGCCGGCTGAGATACTGGATACTTACGGTAAAGTTCATTTGTCGGGTGGAACAAGTACATATCTCAATATTTTGTATTATGATGGAAGAGGTATAGGGGTTTCTCATATTATATCCATGCTTGGAATGGGACTTGGGTGTCTGGGATTACCATTTTTGTTCCATGGAGCAATGGAAGCAAGAGATGTACGCAGTCTGGATCGCGGACGTGTTCTTTCCATAATATATACAGGTATAGCTGTTGTGATTCTTAGTGTATGGGCGTTGTTAAATGTTGTCAGCATGTATCCGTTAAAAGCCAGTGAAGATATTGAAATGGGAAAACTGCTTGATATCTATATTACGTCATTATGTTATAAAGAGGAGTATCCGTTGTTTTTCCGATATATAGCCGGTGGACTGTTCTTATGTGCCGTGATCTGTCTGTTGGAACGCATTTATACAATGATGTTTGATCTGTTATTTGGTATGGTTGGATACGAGAAAAAGATCCGGTCAAAAACTCTGATAACCGGGATTGATTTGATGGCTGCTTTGTTTTTTACAGGATTTATTGCTGTAATGTCGATAATTATTCAGAATAATTACCGGGAAATATTATATATTGCATGGGATTATTCAGCTGCGATAGCAGCAGTCTGTATACTGCCGATTTTGTGGAGAGAGACCAGTAAGGCAGGAATCATTTCGGGTTTTTTTACAGGTCTTGCTGTCTGTACGATCTGGAGATTTATTCCTCTCCTTGAGAATCAGACACTTGCAAATGCAACAGAGCTAGGAAGCGGGGTTGCAGCATTTATCATCAGTCTGGCAGTTACGGTTATTGTAAGTATGTTTACACATAAGGCAGATGAAGCAGAGAATAAATTATTTGAACAGATTAAATTGGAGCAGAAATGACATTTAAAATAGTGTGTGTGGGTAGAATAAAAGAGACGTATTACACTGATATGATCGATGCATATAAAAGACAGATCGGCAGAAAACATGAACTTGTGATCATACAGCATGAAGATGAGAAAATACCACAAAATGCATCAGATACGATAAAAAAGAAAATTGTTGATACAGAGAGCCACAAATGCATGGAAAGTATTGGAAAATCAGAATATGTGATAGCGTTGTGCATTAATGGAAAGAAGTGTACAACAGAGTTATTAAGAGAAAAGATACGGCAGGCAGAAGACAGAGGGATTACGACAGTTACATTTCTGATCGGAGGCTCACTTGGGATGTCAGATGAACTGATTCGAAAGGCAGATTTTAAGCTTAGTTATTCAAATATGACATTTCCACATCAGTTAATGCGTGTCATGTTGCTTGATCAGCTTCAGATTATTTGTGATATGTAATATGGTTGTTGATCGTATAAGCACGATATAACTGTTCTGTAAATGCGATAAGAGTTACTTCATCGGACATGGACATACTGGAAATAAAGAAGCTTTCATTATAAGCATCTGATGCCGGAAAACCGATATAATAACAGATGTGAGAGTACCCGTTTACATTCATCCGGTTGATCTTGGATGCAAACTGTTCGGAGGATATGGTCTGAGTGCCTGCCTTATCGGGAAGAAGCTGGATGTTATACGCATCCTGAACAGGCTTCGGAGCTTTTTTGCATGGAATGACGGTGACCTTACAGAAAGGGGAAAGTCGTTTTATATATTCCGCAACAGCGTCTTTTGTACCGGCTGATATTTTTTTCTGATTAACAAAAAGCTCGTAATTCATAGTATTTCCTCACAATTTTAATAAAAAAGATGCATTTATGATTGGTTATTATAATACAATCACGCGGTAGTTTACAAGAAAAGAAAATTACGGTATGAGATTCTTTTTTTTTCGGCAAACTACTGGACAAAGCTGCAAATCTAATATATATTATCAATTTGATTACACATAATGGAGAAAAATGATGAAGAAGATTATTGCATTAGATATTGATGGCACACTTACAAATTCAAAAAAAGAAGTGACACAGCCGACACTTGATAAGATCATCGAGATACAGGAGAAGGGACATGTAGTAGCAATTGCTTCAGGCAGACCGCTTCCCGGGATCAGAAAGATAGCTGATACATTGAAGCTTGATAAATATGAAGGCTATGTACTTGCATTTAATGGTGGAAGAATCGTTGATTATAAGACAGGAGAAGTGGTATATCAGGCATGTGTCGATAATGATATTGCACGGAGAATCTATGATTATTGTGTGAAAAAGAAGATTGGAATGGTTACTTATGAAGGAGATACAGTTATCACAGGTACGCCGATCGACGAATATATGAGTCTTGAAGCAAGATTGAATTTTATGGAGATACATCAGGTGGACAATTTCAAAGAGTATATTGATTTTCCGCTGAACAAATGTCTTCTGACGGCGGAAAGTACTGTTGCAGAACAGGTGGAACAGGAATTAAATGCACTATATGGTGATAAAGTTACGGTTTTTCGTTCCGAACCGTTCTTTGTAGAGATCATGCCGAAGAACGTCCATAAGGCAACTTCGCTTGAAAAGCTTTTGAAATATCTGGATATGGATGTCAAGGATCTGATCGCATGCGGAGATGGATTTAACGACTTGACCATGATAGATTATGCGGGAGTCGGAGTGGCAATGGGAAATGCACAGCAGATCGTAAAAGATCATGCGGATTATATCACACTTACTAATGATGAAGATGGTCTGGTTCCGGTGATCGAGAAGTTTATTTTAAATTTATAGTGTAAATGTTATATTTTTATGAACAGGTTGAATTTGAAATATGTTTGTAGTAGAATACACTTTGTTTATTCGTAAATAATTGATAGTAACTGATTTGATGTGACAGATCAGATGTACAAATGCATAGGAGAATAAAAATGAGCGATAATATTTTTAGCGATGAAGATTTTGACGATTATAATGATACAGATGATGTTCATTACGAGAAATCACCGGCCAGAGAACCGGTAAGAAGAAGCGCTTCCGGAAATGGTAGAAAAAAGAGAAAGAAGAAAAGCAGAAACAAACCATGGATTATTGCATTGATCGTAGAAGTACTTGTGATCATCCTTGGAGTTGTATTATTTGTAAATGCTTATATCAATTCTGCCCTTGGCAAGATGCACTACGAGAAGTTAGAGGGTGTAAAGGCCAATGATGACCTGTCAGAAGAAACAGTAAAGAAGATGACCGGATATACGACGATTGCATTGTTTGGTGTTGACAGCCGAGATATTGATATGGTAGAGAACGGAGCACGTTCTGATGCGATCATTATTGTAAGCATCAATAATGACACACAGGAAGTCAAGATGTCTTCCGTATATCGTGATACTTATTTAGAGCTTGCCAATGACTCACAGAGTTATGAAAAAGTAACACATGCATATGCATATGGCGGTGCCAAGGAAGCAATCAATACATTAAATAAGAATCTTGACCTGAATATCACAGCTTATGTAACTGTAAATTTCAAGGCACTTACAGAAGCAATCGATGCACTTGGTGGCCTTGATATCGAATTGAAGTCCAGCGAGCTTGACAAGCTGAATCAGTGTATCGATGAACAGCAGAGAGTCAATGGCATCCAGTCTTCTTATGTATATGAGACAGGTGTTGTACATCTCGATGGTGTTCAGGCTACCGCATATGCAAGAATCCGAAGTACAGACCAGGGAGATATCACAAGAGCATGGAGACAGAGAAAGGTTATCAGCCTTATGATCGAAAAGGCAAAGAGTGCCGGAATCTCCAAGTTAAATGACTGTCTGAATGCAGTTGTAGATGATATCAGCTCCAGCCTTACAAAGAAAGAGATCATGGATCTTGCAACGAACTGCTTCAATTACAAACTGAAATCCTCAACCGGTTTCCCATTTACATGGTCAACACCGACACTTGGAAGCAAGGGAAGTCTGGTTGTAGCAGGAGATCTGGAGAACAATGTAGTTGTTCTTCACAGATATCTGTTTAACGATTATGATTATGTTCCATCCCAGACAGTTAAAAATATCAGTGCAAATATCATCAACGATACAGGATATTATAACCAGATCGATCTGGATACGTTTACAGTAGAAGATGATCCGGATTCAATTGTTAATGAATAGTATATAGAAACATATCAGAAACGAAAGAACATCATGAAACCAGTCGGATTTTGTGGTGTTCTTTTTGTTATGGAGAACAGATCCGGAGCTACGATAATTTGAATAAAATCTTTCCAACTTCCTGTTTGAAATATAGTTATATTGTGCTATACTAGGATAGAAAAATTTTGAGAAAACATAAGAGGTTACAATTATGGAAATGAACAGAGTGTTATTGAAACTTAGTGGAGAAGCACTTGCCGGAGAAAAAAAGCAGGGCTTTGATGAAAAGACTGTATATGATGTTGCCGGACAGGTGAAGAAGATTCTGGATAAGGGAATCCAGCTTTGTGTAGTAATCGGTGGTGGTAATTTCTGGCGTGGCAGAACCTCAGAAAATATGGATCGTGTAAAAGCAGATTCAATCGGCATGCTTGCAACTGTTATGAACTGTATCTATACCGCAGATGCTTTTCGTGTATTCGGAATCAAATCACATATCATGACCCCATTTGCATGTGGAACAATGACAGAGCTGTTCAACCGTGATAAAGCTGTAAAATATATGGAGCAGGGAGAAGTTGTTTTCTTTGCCGGAGGAATCGGACATCCGTATTTCTCAACAGATATGGCAACTGTTCTTATGGCGGTTGAAGTAAAGGCAGATGTAGTCTTATCTGCAAAAGCAATTGACGGCGTATATGACAGTGATCCTAAGACAAATCCAAATGCAAAGAAATATGACAGCATGCAAATGAAAGACATTGTTGATAATAAGCTTGGAGTTATCGATCTTGCATCTGCAGTTCTTGCAATGGAAAACAAAATGCCGATGATGTTATTCGGCTTAAATGGTGAAGACAGTATTGTAAAGGCCGTTACCGGTGGCTTTACAGGGACATATGTGAACGTATAAATAAACAGGAGGAACAAAGATATGTTGACACAGTACGAAGAGAAAATGACGAAGACAGTTGAAAACCTGGAAGGGGAATATGCTACGATCCGTGCAGGACGTGCCAACCCTAACATTTTAAATAAGATCAAGGTAGAATATTATGGTGTACCGACACCGATGCAGCAGCTTGCAAATATCACCGTCCCGGAAGCAAGAACGCTGATGATCGCACCATGGGAGCCATCACTGGTAAAGGCAATCGAGAAGGCGATCCTGAATTCAGATCTTGGGCTGACACCAAACAATGACGGTAAGAACATCATCCTGAATTTCCCTGAACTGACAGAGGAAAGAAGAAAAGAGATCGTTAAGGATATTAAGAAAAAAGGTGAGAATGCAAAAGTTGCTATCCGTAATGTCAGAAGAGATGCAAACGATGCGATCAAGAAGATGGAGAAAGCCGGAGATATCTCAGAGGATGAATTAAAGACAAACGAGGATAAGATCCAGAAGATGACAGACAAGTATGTTGGTCTGATCGATAAGGCTATTGAGAAGAAATCAACAGAGATCTTAACTGTTTAATTTGGAGTAATTATGAATAAAGAAATAAATGGAGAAATGATCAATATTCCTGAGCATGTTGCGATCATCATGGATGGAAACGGAAGATGGGCGAAGAAACGACTGATGCCAAGAACCTATGGACATTCAGAGGGCGCAAAGGCAATCGAGCGAACATGCGAGAATGCAGATGAACTTGGGATTAAATACCTGACTGTATACGCATTTTCTACCGAGAACTGGAAACGTTCAGTAGAGGAAGTATCTACGATCATGAATATTTTCCGCAAGTATCTGGTTGACAGCATCGAGCGATCCAATCGGGATAACATGCGTGTAAGGATCATCGGTAAGCGCGAGGATCTTCCGGAGGATATCGTGGAGAAGATGTATAATCTGGAGAAAGCTACAGCAAATAATACAGGACTTCAGTTTTCTGTAGCGATTAACTATGGCGGACGGGATGAGATCACAAGAGCGGTCAGACAGATTGCATCCGACTGTATGGCTGGAAAGCTATCACCGGATGCGGTTACAGAGGATACAGTCAGTTCCTACCTTGATACAAAGGAACTGACGGATCCGGATCTGTTGATTCGTACCAGCGGAGAGCTTCGGACATCGAATTTTCTTCCATGGCAGATCGCATATTCGGAATTTTATTTTACGGATGTGTTATGGCCGGACTTTGATATGGACGAGCTGGTCAATGCATGCCGGTATTACAGTCATAGAGACCGTCGGTATGGCGGGGTAAAATAAAGAGGAAATAATATGTTTAAACAACGGGCAATCAGTGCAGTGATCCTGGTGATCATTGCAGCAATCACACTTTATTTTGGCGGAGCACTTACATGTCTGGTAATGTGTGCGGTTTCGCTGATCGGTGTGATGGAGTTACTTCGTATATATGGGCTGAACAAGAAAGGACTTGGATATGCAGCTTACGGTGCAACGGTTTTTTATTATGCATTGTTGTATTTTGACCTGCATCAGTTTATATTACCGCTGATCGCGGTTTATATGCTGGTCATCCTTGCAATCTATGTGCTCACATATCCGAATTACAAAGATAAAGAGATCATGGCGGCATTTTTTGCATTTGTATATGTAGGTGTAATGTTGTCGTATGTGTATCTCATACGAGATATGAAACATGGACTGATTCTTGTTCTGCTGATCTTTGTCAGCTCCTGGGGTAATGATACCTGTGCCTATCTGGTCGGACGTGCGATCGGTAAGCACAAGATGTCACCGATCTTAAGCCCGAAGAAGAGTATCGAGGGCCTGATCGGCGGAATCGTTGGAGCAGGAATATTAGGTGTTGTATTTGGTTTGATTTATAATCATTTCATGCAGGTTGCACATTCTGTATGGATATTTGCATTGATCGGAGCTGTATGTGCGTTGCCTGCAGTTATCGGGGATCTGGCGGCTTCTGCAATCAAGAGAAATAATGATATCAAAGATTATGGCAAGCTGATACCGGGACATGGCGGAATCCTTGACCGGTTTGACAGTATTATATTTACAGCACCAATTATGTATTATCTTATATTATATTTGTTGTAATCAGAAAAAGCAGTGTGGGAGAGCGTACAGATGAACTGTGCTCATAATTACGCTGCTTTTCCTTTATGTCGCATTGGAAATAGTGCAGACAGATAAAAATGTTAGATACAGATGTTTGAAATGGGTAAAGGAGAACAAATATGAAACATGTAGCTATCATTGGATCCACAGGATCTATAGGAACACAGACACTTGAGATCGCAAGATGGAATCAGGATATAAAAATCTGTGCTTTATCAGCAGGAAGAAACATAGACTTATTAGAGAAGCAGGCGAGAGAGTTCCGACCGGAGATCGTTGGTCTGTGGGATGAGAAGCTGGCAGATGAATTAAAAGATCGTCTGAAGGATATGGATATCCGTGTCGTATCAGGCATGGATGGGCTGATCGAGATTGCAGAATACAAGACATCGGATATATTAGTTACCGCTATTGTAGGAATGATCGGTATCCGCCCGACTGTGGCAGCGATTAAAGCGGGAAAAGATATTGCCCTTGCAAATAAAGAAACTCTGGTTACAGCGGGACATATCATTATGCCGCTTGCAAAGGAAAAAGGAGTATCAATCCTTCCGGTTGACAGTGAACATTCGGCAATCTTCCAGTCATTGCAGGGAAATACACATGATTCCATTGAAAAAATTCTGTTGACAGCATCCGGTGGACCATTTCGTGGCAAGAGCAGAGAGTTTTTAAAGCATGTGAAATTAGAGGACGCATTAAAGCATCCAAACTGGAGCATGGGAAGAAAAATCACCATTGATTCAGCAACGATGGTAAATAAAGGGCTGGAAGTTATTGAAGCAAAATGGTTATTTGATGTAGCCCCGGAAAATATTCAGGTTGTGATCCAGCCGCAGAGTATCATTCATTCTATGGTAGAATATAAAGATGGAGCAGTGATCGCACAGCTCGGTACGCCGGATATGAAGCTGCCGATCCAGTATGCGCTGTTCTATCCGGAACGAAGATACATGCCGGGAGATCGTCTTGACTTTACGAAGCTTTCATCGATTGTGATCGAGACACCGGATATGGATACCTTTCTTGGGTTACGATATGCATATGAGGCAATCGGGATCGGCGGTTCGATGCCTACAGTATTCAATGCGGCAAATGAATATGCAGTAAAGCAGTTCTTAGACAGAAAAATCGATTTTCTTGATATCTATGATATCATCCGTGCATCCATGGATCATCATAATTTGATTGAAAATCCTGATATAGATGAGATTCTTGCAACCGAGCAGGAAGTATATGAATTTATTGAAAGTGGGTGTTAGTTTTTGAATATCATATTAATCATACTAGTCTTTGGTGTCATCATTTTCTTTCATGAGCTGGGACATTTTATCGTAGCAAAGATCAATCATATCACAGTAAAAGAGTTTTCGATGGGATTCGGACCGAAGCTATTTCAGTTTCATAAGAAAGAAACACAGTATACGCTGCGGCTGATTCCGCTTGGCGGCTATTGTATGATGCTCAGCGAAGATGATGAAGAAAACGAAAATGATGAGAATTCCTTTGAGAAGAAATCCATCTGGGCAAGAATGGCGGTTGTACTTGCAGGACCTGCCATGAACTTCGTGATCGCATTTTTATTTTCCATGGTGATCATTCATTTCTGTGGAAGTGATCCTGCGATCATAGGAGCAGTATACAATAAAGATAATATTGAAAAATACCAGATCAAAAATGCCGAGGAATATTTTAATGGTGTATATCCGGCGGAAGAAGCCGGGATATCAGATGGCGACCGGGTATTGAAAATCGAGGGAAGCACGGTTAAGAATTTCCGTGAGTTACAGATCTACCTTCAGATTTATGGAGATGGTTCACCGATCGATCTGACACTTGAGAAAGAAGACGGAACGGTCTATGATACGACGGTATATCCGGCAAAGACACCGGATGGCTATAAGATCGGAATAATGAGTGTCGGTTATCAGCTCCCGAAGAACTTTGGAGAGCTTTGTAAATATTCTGCTTATGAGACCAGATACTGGGTAAAAGCAACCTTCTTAAGTCTGAAGCTGATCGTTACCCGTCAGGTAAGTTCGGATGAAGTATCCGGTCCGGTCGGAGTAGCGAAGAACATGAACGATACCTTCAATGAGGCAGCAAAGAGCAGTGTGCTCGATCTGTTCTTAAACTGGATGAATTATATCGTACTGCTGTCGGCAAACCTTGGCGTTATGAACCTGCTGCCGATACCGGGCTTGGATGGAGGACGATTTATCTTCCTGTTAATTGAAGCAGTAACAAGAAAGAAGGTTCCGAAGGATAAGGAGAATATCGTGACGCTGATCGGATTTGTTCTGGTTATGCTGTTGATGGTTGTGATATTATTTAACGATATCAAGAATGTATTCTTTCATTAGATGAATAGGAGTTAAACAGGAGTTAATATGTACAGAGATCATACAAAAGTTATAAAGATAGGAGACCGGGTGATCGGTGGTGGGAATCCGATCCTGATCCAGTCGATGACAAATACAAAAACCAGTGATATAGATGCTACAGTTGCACAGATCTTAAAACTTGAAAAGGCAGGCTGTGACATCATCAGAAGCACCGTAAATGATGATGCGGCAGCGGCAGCGATCCCTGCGATCAAGAAACAGATCCATATTCCGCTGGTTGCAGACATTCATTTTGATTACCGTCTGGCGATCGCAGCGGCTGAGGCGGGAGCAGATAAGATCCGTATCAATCCGGGTAATATCGGTGGTAAGGATAAGCTGGCACAGGTAGTAGCGGTATGTAAGGAACGGAATATACCGATCCGTGTCGGTGTAAACAGCGGTTCCCTTGAAAAAGAATTAGTTGAAAAATACCATGGCGTGACAGCGGAAGGAATCGTTGAGAGTGCGTTGGATAAGGTTCATATGATCGAAGACTGCGGATATGACAATATGGTCATCAGTATTAAATCTTCCGATGTTATGATGTGTGTAAAAGCACATGAGCTGATCGCAGATCAGACGAATTATCCGCTGCATGTGGGTATCACGGAATCCGGTACGGTTATGAGCGGTAATATCAAATCCTCTGTAGGACTTGGTATTATCCTGCATGAGGGAATCGGAGATACGATCCGTGTATCCTTAACAGGGGATCCGGTCAATGAGATCATGACAGCAAAGATGATCTTAAAGACGCTTGGACTCCGTACAGGAGGAATCGAACTTGTGTCCTGCCCGACCTGTGGAAGAACGGAGATTGATCTGATCGGACTGGCAGAACAGGTAGAAAAGCTGGTTGCCGATTATGATCATCTGAATATCAAGGTTGCTGTTATGGGCTGTGTTGTAAACGGACCGGGCGAAGCAAAGGAAGCAGATCTTGGAATTGCGGGCGGAAAAGGCTGCGGTATCCTGATCAAAAAAGGCCAGATCATAAAGAAGATCGACGAGAAAGATATATTATCAACATTAAAGTACGAGTTAGATAACTGGAGTGAATAGAACGTGCCGGTAGAAGCAAAATTATTTTTTGAAGTATTTCCTGAACTGAATATGGATAAAGAGCTGTCTTCCCTGTTTGAGGATACGATGATCGAAAAGGTGGTAATGAAGCAGGCAGAACGCCAGCTTATTATCAGCCTGCTGTCGAAGCACCTGATCAGCCGCCCGAAGATTGTACAGGTGGAAGATATCATTTGCGGACATTTATTTCGTGGACGTGGTTATAAGGTCATCATTGATGACCGTTATGAGCTGTCTTCCCAGTACAATACCAGAACCTTAACAGAGGTATATAAGGACAGTATCTTGTATGATGTCGAGAAGATCAGTCATGTTGGATATCGTTTATTAAAGCGGGCAGAATGGTATTATGCAGATGATATTATCACGCTTGCGATGGAAGACAGTAAGCTTTCAAAGAGCCATTCAATCGGGATTAAAAAATATCTGGAGGAGACCTATAAGAAACGGTTCGGTATGGATATCAAGGTCGGTTTTGATTATACGGAATCTGATAAAGAGATGCTCCGCCGTGCAAATGAACAGAAGATGAAGCTTGAGATTGAGGCAATCTTAAGTAATGTACATGAGGATGCGGATTTGACCTTGGATGGTAAATCAGTAGATAAAAAGAAGCTGGTCGGAGAAGGCAAGAAGGATGCTCCGGCTGAAAAGAAAGCACCTGCACAGGAGGAAAAGTCGAAGGAGACATTTGCCGCCAGAAGAAAGAAATATACCTCGAATGATCCGGATGTATTCTATGGCAGAGACTGCGAAGGGGAACTGGTAAAGATTTCTACATTAGTAGATGGTATCGGTGAAGTCTGTATTCATGGCCAGTTGATCAAGATGGAAGAAAAGGTTCTCCGAAATGGTAAGACTTTATTCATCTGCAATATTACGGATTTTGAAGATACGATCGCATTTAAGATATTTGCATCAGAGGATGATGTGCCGGTTTATAAGGATGAGTTAAAAGAAGGAAGCTTCTATCGGTTAAAGGGTGTGCCGTTATACGATACTTTTTCCAAGGAGTTAAATATTGCATCTGTGCGTGGTATCAAGCATATACCGGATTTCCGTGTGCCAAGAGTTGACACATCACTTGAAAAACGTGTGGAATTACATATGCATACGGTTATGAGCGAGATGGACAGTGTTGTTGATATCGAGAAGATCGTGAAACGTGCAAATGACTGGGGACACCCGGCGATTGCAATCACGGATCACGGCGTTGCACAGGCGTTCCCGATTGCAGCACATGCAAAGGGTATGAAGGATGGCTTTAAACTGATCTTTGGCTGTGAGGGATATTTTGTCGATGACCTGAAGAATCTGGTCATCAATCCAAAAGGACAGGATCTGAATACAGAATATATCGTATTCGATATCGAGACGACCGGTCTTAGTCAGAAGAAGAATAAGATCATAGAGATCGGAGCTGTAAAGGTAAAAGATGGAGAGGAGATCGATCGTTTCTCGGAATTTATCAATCCGGAAGAACCGATCCCTTATAGTATAGAGCAGTTGACTTCCATTACAGATGAGATGGTTATGCATGCACCGACCGTCGACGTGATCCTGCCGAAGTTTTTGAAATTCTGTGGTGATGATATCGTTGTTGCACATAATGCAGCATTTGATACCGGATTCATCAAGAAAAATGCCAAAGATCTTGGAATGAAATTCGATAATACGATCATGGATACCATGACACTCAGCCATGTGTTATTGCCGGAGCTTGGTAAGTTTACACTGGATCGTGTCTGTAAGGCGTTAAATGTAAAAAATGAACATCATCACCGTGCTGTTGATGATGCAAATGCAACCGCAAAAATTTTCGTAAAATTATATGAGATGTTAGTGGAACGTGGCGTAAAGACGGTGGAGGATGTAAATGAATTAGGTTCTGCATCGGATGATACGATCAAAAAAGGCAGAACATATCATGGCATCATTCTGGCAAAAAATGAGATCGGCCGTGTGAATCTGTATCGTCTGATTTCTGAAGCGCATGTCAGATACTTCAACCGCAGACCGCGTATGCCTATGAGCATGATCAATAAATACAGAGAAGGACTGATCTTAGGTTCTGCCTGTGAAGCAGGTGAGCTGTTCCGTGCGGTCGTAGATGATGCACCGGATGAAGAAATTGCAAGACTTGTTAATTTCTTTGATTATCTGGAGATACAGCCGATCGGAAATAACGAGTTTATGACCAGAAAGAAGGAGAATCCTTGTACGATCGAGGATCTTCAGAATTATAATAAGCGTATCGTGGAGCTTGGACGATTATTTAATAAGCCGGTTGTTGCAACCTGTGATGTCCATTTCCTTGATCCGGAAGACAGTATCTATCGTGCGATCATCATGAAAAGTAAAGGTTTTGAGGATGCAGTTAATCAGCCTCCGCTTTATTTCAGAACGACGGAAGAAATGTTGGCGGAATTCGAATATCTGGGAAGTGAGAAAGCCAGAGAGGTTGTTATCACGAATACAAATCTGATCGCGGATATGGTGGAATATATGGACCCGGTTCGACCGGATAAAGCACCGCCTATCATCGAGAATTCAGATGAGACACTTACGAATATCTGTTATGAAAAGGCTCATAAGATCTATGGACCGGATCTGCCGGAGGTCGTTGTAGAACGACTGGAACGTGAGTTACATTCCATTATATCAAATGGATTTGCCGTTATGTATATCATTGCACAGAAGCTTGTGTGGGATTCCAACGATCATGGCTATCTGGTTGGTTCCAGAGGATCTGTAGGTTCTTCCTTCGTAGCAACGATGGCAGGTATCACAGAAGTTAATCCTCTGTCGGCACATTATATTTGTCCGGAGTGTCATTTTGTTGATTTTGATTCCGAGCTTGTAAAATCATATTCCGGTATGTCGGGATGTGATATGCCGGATCGTGACTGCCCTCGATGCGGTCATCCACTGATCAAAGAGGGACACGATATCCCATTTGAAACCTTCCTTGGATTCAAAGGAGATAAGGAGCCGGATATCGATCTGAACTTCTCCGGTGAATATCAGTCATGTGCACATGCTTACACAGAAGTATTATTCGGTAAGGGTAAGGCATTCCGTGCAGGAACTGTAACAACGGTAGCAGACAAGACAGCGTATGGTTATGTATATAATTACTTCAAAGATCTTGCAAAGGATGAAGCGAGAGCAGAAGCTACGGCAATGGGAGATCTGACCCAGAAGGAGATCGAGAAATATGTCGATGAAAAGGCTATCGTCACTAAACGAAGCTGTGAGATGGAACGTCTGGCAATCGGCTGTACCGGCGTTAAGCGTTCGACCGGACAGCATCCGGGTGGTATGATCGTTCTTCCAAGGCATGAGGAGATCTATTCCTTCACACCAATCCAGAAGCCGGCAAATGATATGACGACGGATGTCGTAACATCTCATTTCGAGTACCATTCGATCGATCATAACCTGTTGAAGCTTGATATTCTCGGCCATGATGATCCTACGATGATCCGAAGACTGGAGGATCTGACCGGTCTTGATGCAACCACGATCCGGTTAGATGATCCTGATGTTATGGCGTTGTTCCATGGAACAGAAAGTCTTCATATTACACCGGAGGATATCAATGGCATTCCGCTTGGCAGCCTGGGTGTGCCGGAGTTCGGTACGGATTTCGCCATGCAGATGTTAATTGATGCAAATCCACAGAACTTCTCGGATCTGGTGCGAATCGCAGGTCTGGCGCATGGTACGGATGTATGGCTGGGAAATGCACAGGAGCTGATCAAATCCGGTCAGTGTACGATTTCGACCGCAATCTGTTGTCGAGATGATATCATGGTATATCTGATCCATATGGGTCTGGAATCCGGTACAGCATTCCAGATCATGGAGAATGTTCGAAAAGGTAACGTAGCAAAAGGCAAATGTGCAAAATGGGAAGAATGGAAAGAGGATATGAAGGCACATGGTGTACCGGACTGGTATATCTGGTCGTGCCAGAAGATCAAATACATGTTCCCGAAAGCCCATGCGGCGGCTTACGTTATGATGGCGTGGAGAATTGCATATTTTAAGGTGAATTATCCGCTTCAGTATTATGCAGCGTTTTTCAGTATCCGTGCATCAGCCTTCAGTTACGAGATGATGTGCTTTGGAAAAGAAAAGGTACTGTATCATATCAATATGATACAGAGTATTGATAAGAATAAACGAACCGCAAAGGATGAAGATAAGTTAAAGGATCTGAAGCTGGTTCTTGAGATGTATGCGAGAGGTTTTGAGTTCATGCCGATCGATATCTATGTGGCGGATGATATCCGTTTTCAGGTAATAGACGGTAAGATCATGCCGTCACTGGCTTCCATTGAAGGAATGGGAGAGAAAGCTGCAAAGCAGTTGAAGGATGCAGCCTGCAAAGGCAGGTTTATCTCAAAGGAAGATCTGCAGGCTCATTCTAAGATTGGAAAGAGTGCGATCGACAAGCTGTCAGAGCTTGGCATCTTAGACGGTATGCCGGATACCAACCAGCTTACCTTTGACTTTGTATAAACGGACGAAACAATACCTTTATTCTGTAAGCCCTGACACTGTATTCCTTTCATTACGCAAAACACTTGCGTTCTGTTTTTCACGTAGCGGTACTAAGCTCACTGCTTACAGCAGTTTGCCAAGTACCGACGTGAAAAAAGGTTTGCTGCATGAAAGAATACAGAATCAGGACTTGGCAGATAAAAGGTATTGTTTCTGTCTATGATAAAATTAATGCAAAAATATGCTAAGGTGTATTTAGATATAAGGAAGATCTATGCAACAACCCTGTATCCCTTTCATTACGCAAAACACTTGCGTATTTGATTGACAATGCCCTTATTACAAGCTAAAATATGGTCAGTATAAAAAAATGTAAATTTACTGAAAAAAAAGCTTGCATTTTATCGTAGCTTCTGGTATATTAAACAAGTCGCTAAGATATATGGTTCATTGGTCAAGCGGTTAAGACGTCGCCCTCTCACGGCGAAAACAGGGGTTCGATTCCCCTATGAACTGCTATTTGATAACCTGGAAGTTTTTTCCAGGTTTTTTCTTTTTTATGCGTAATCTATAGTGCATGATAAAACTGCTTCGAATGAAAGACAGGCGAAAATAAAAACTATATTTATTGGAGGATTCCCATGAAGATTTTTAATACTCTTACAAGAACAAAAGAAGAATTTGTACCGATCAATGAAGGTAAAGTAGGAATCTATGTCTGCGGACCTACCGTATATGATTATATCCACATCGGAAACGCAAGACCAATGATCGTATTTGACACATTGAGACGGTATCTCACATATAAGGGATACGATGTAAATTATGTATCCAATTTTACAGATGTTGATGATAAGATCATCAAACGTGCAAATGAAGAAGGTGTTGATTCTAAGGTGATCTCTGAGCGTTTCATTGCAGAGACAAAGAAGGATATGGCAGCGATGAATGTACAGGAAGCTACGACACATCCAAAGGCTACCGAAGAGATACCGGATATGATCGAGATGATCAAGACACTGATTGAAAAAGGACATGCATATGAAGTAAATGGCACTGTATATTTCCGTACCAGAAGCTTTGCAGACTATGGTAAATTATCCCATAAGAATATTGATGATCTGGAATCCGGACACAGAGCAGAGAACCATCAGCTTAAGGTTTCCGGTCAGGATGAGAAGGAAGATCCACTGGATTTCGTTCTCTGGAAGCCAAAGAAAGAGGGGGAACCGTTCTGGGAGTCACCATGGGGTGAAGGAAGACCAGGCTGGCATCTGGAATGTTCTGTTATGTCTAAGAAATATATCGGTGATATCATTGATATCCATGCAGGTGGTGAGGATCTGATCTTCCCACACCACGAAAATGAGATCGCACAGAGTGAAGCAGCAAATGATAAGGAATTTGCAAGATATTGGATGCATAACGGTTTCTTAAAGATCAACAACGAGAAGATGTCCAAGTCACTTGGCAACTTCTTTACAGTTAGAGAGATCGCAGACAAATATCCACTTCAGGTTATTCGTTTCTTTATGCTGTCTGCTCACTACAGAAGTCCATTGAACTTCTCGGCTGATCTGGTAGAGGCATCCAAGAATGGTCTGGAACGTATCTTGACTGCTGTTGACAAGTTAAAGTCACTTGCGCCGGCAGATGTGGAGGGTTCCGATGTTTCTGTCGAGGCAGAATTAGATGGATATACAAAACGATTTGAAACAGCTATGGACGATGATCTGAATACAGCAGATGCGATCTCAGTTATCTTTGAATTAGTAAAATATACAAATATCAATATTTCAAATGATACACCAAAGAAAACAGTAGATCTGGCAATCCGGACGATTGAGAAGCTGTGTGATATTCTCGGTATCATTACAGAGCGGGAAGAAGAACTGTTAGATTCTGATATCGAGGCTTTGATCAATGAACGTCAGGAAGCAAGAAAAGCAAAGAATTTTGCAAGAGCAGATGAGATCCGTAACATGCTCAGTGATAAGGGCATTATTCTTGAGGATACAAGAGAAGGAGTAAAATGGAAAAGAGCTTAGATCAGTATTTTACTGCGATATTAGGTGTAGAAGATTCCAATCCGGCAGAATATTCCGGGCTGGCGCTTGCTTATATAGGGGACAGTGTATTTGACCTTTTAGTAAAGACCGTTCTGGTATCAAAGGATAACAAGCAGGCATTCAAATATCATAAAGAAGCTATTCATATCGTAAATGCAGAGTCACAGGCAGGTTATATCGATCTGTTGGAAGAGAAACTGACCGAGCAGGAAATGGCGATATATAAGCGTGGAAGGAATACAAAGACACATTCCAAGGCAAAGAATGCATCGGTAGGACAGTACAGGAAAGCTACCGGTTTTGAAGCACTGATCGGCTATCTTTATCTGAATAAAGAATATGACCGTTTATTTGAGTTGACAAGAGACTGCCTGGAATCAAAACAACTGATTGAGCATTTACAATCTGATGATGTGGATTAGAAATGGAGCATAAGCATGGAAGAAAATAGAAATGAAAAGTTTGAGATAGAGGGTAGAAATGCAGTTATGGAAGCATTTCGTTCCGGTAAAACAGTTGACAAGTTATATCTGCAGGATGGCTGTCATGATGGCAGTATCAATTCAATCGTGCGTGAAGCAAAGAAGCAGGAGACGATTATTAATTATGTTTCGAAAGAGAAGCTGAACCAGATGTCTTCGACCGGGAAACATCAGGGTGTGATCGCTCACGTGGCAGCCTATGAATATTCAGCGATCGATGAGATCTTTGCAAAGGCTGAGGAAAAAGGACAGCCGCCATTTATTTTTATTTTGGATGAGATTGAAGATCCTCATAATCTTGGCGCGATCGTTCGTACAGCGAATCTGTGCGGTGCACATGGCGTTATTATTCCGAAACGAAGAGCGGTCGGAATCACAGCAACAGTTGTTAAGGCTTCTGCCGGTGCAATCGCATATACACCGGTGGTTAAGGTAACAAATCTGGCGAAGACGATTGATGAATTGAAAAAACGTGGTATGTGGTTTGCCTGTGCTGATATGGATGGAGAACTGATGTACCGCTGCAATCTGACCGGACCGATGGGACTTGTGATCGGAAATGAGGGTACAGGTGTCAGTCGTCTGGTAAAAGAAAAATGTGATTATGTTGTATCCATACCAATGAGTGGAGATATCGATTCATTAAATGCTTCGGTTGCGGCCGGAGTATTGGGATATGAGGTTGTCCGTCAGAGGATGGGTGTGAAATAGGGGAGTACCAGCGTCGTGGGTGTGTATGAAACAAATACCGATGAAGAAAATATCCGGTTGATCCGGGAAGAAAATGATAATGCCGCTTTTGAATATCTGATCAAAAAGTATATGGGAATCGTAAAGAAAGAGAGCCGTGCCCTGTATATTATCGGTGCTGAAAATGAGGACATCATTCAGGAAGGAATGATAGGGCTCATTAAAGCTATCCGAAGCTTTGACGGAAGCAAAGGGGCATCTTTTTCTACATTTGCAAATCTGTGTATTAAGCGACAGTTGATCACTGCGGTGAAGCTGTCGAATAGGAAGAAGCATTCTCCGCTTAATTATTATGTATCATTTTATACGGAAAATGACGATGATGTTGCGCTTGTGGATGAGCTGCAGGCAGACCAAGCATTTGAACCGGAGAATCAGATGCTTGGGCAGTTGAAATCCCAGAAGCTTGCGGAAGCGATTGATAAAAAACTCAGCAAATTTGAAAGACAGGTGTTAGAAGGATATCTTGCCGGAAAAAGCTATGATGAGCTAGCGGAAGCATTTGGCAAGCCGTATAAATCTATCGATAATGCGATCCAGCGAATACGAAAGAAATTACGGGATATAGAACAGGATTAAATATATATTTAATAAACAGGGTCAGGTCTGGAAATTGCAAAGAATAATTCGATAGTGACAAATGACCTATGAAAAAACTGAGCAAAAGATATAATTCTGGGGGAGCAGCTTATGATAAATTCTATAAATAAAAAAAATGGCCTGAGGAAAGTGATGATCATTGTCGGCATGTGCTTTGTCCTTGGGCTTTTTTCAGGATGTCTGGATTTATCGGATGAAACGAACGAAAATCAGACAGGAAATACAACAGAGAATATAACAGAGAATATAACAGAGAATATAACAGAATCGATTGACAGTACGGAAGCTACGTCAGATGAGCAGATAACCTCGGAAGAGAATACCGGGGGCACAACAGACGATCTTGCCGGACTTACAGTTACTTTCTTAGATGTCGGTCAGGGGAATGCGGTGTTATTTTCCTGTGATGACCATTACATGATGATGGATGGAGGTCCGTCGTCAGCGTCTTCATTTGTCGTGGCATACCTGAAAAAACAGAATATAGAGTCACTTGATTATGTGATCGCGAGCCATTATGATTCTGATCATATAAATGGTCTGGTGGGTGTGTTGAATGTATTTGACACAGAGACTTTTATCGGCCCGGATTATGTTGCAGATACAAAGATCTATGATTCGTTGATGGATAAGCTTGCGGCGCAGAACCTGACTGTTACATTCCCAAAGGCAGGGGATTCTTATACCTTTGGTGATGCGGTATTTACAATAGTAGCACCAATCACTTATAGTGATGATAATGAAAATGATAATTCTGTCGGAATTCGTATGACATATGGGGATACTTCATTCCTGATCTATGGGGATGGAGAAGAAGCCGGTGAGCAGGCAATGATCGCATCCGGAGAGGAGCTTTCCAGTGACGTTCTGATGGTCAGTCATCACGGCAGCAGAAATGCCACAACAAAAGAGATGTTAGAGGCTGTTAAGCCCGGTTATGCGGTAATCAGCGTTGGGGCAGATAATTCATATGGACATCCGACCGAAGAAGTGCTTGATCGTCTGGCAAATGCAGGATGCACGGTGTATCGTACGGATCTGAATGGTACGATTCAGGCGTACAGTGATGGAAAAACAATTACTTTTATACCGGAACGGCAATCAGATATATCAGGGGTGGGAGAAAATCAGAATCTGTCGGATGATACAACGAAAACAGATAATGTAACAAGAGAGAGTACGACAGAGAAAGTTCAGACGGAAATAGAAGCAGGATCAGAAAAGGCAGCAGAGCATACTTATATTATTAATACAAATACAGGAAAGTTCCATGAGCCGTCCTGCCGTTCAGTAAAGCGCATGAATGACAGCAATAAGAAAGAATATATCGGAAGCCGGGATGATCTGATCACGCAGGGGTATGAGCCATGTAAGATATGTAATCCATAGGGTATGTTAAGAATGGGAGGATAAACGGATATGAAAAACAATTACAAATTTTTTCAGAATCGGGATTGTGAATTTTTCCCATGCCATAAAATAGAAAATGAAGATTCCTTTAATTGTCTGTTCTGTTATTGCCCCTTGTATCTGAAGGAAAACTGTCTTGGAAGTCCTGATTATATCTTAAATGGGAAAGGACAGAAAATCCGGGATTGCAGTAACTGTACGATCGTACATCGCCCGGAGATGTATGAAGCAGTGATTGCACAGTTTCAAAAGCAGGACTGTGTGGTATTCGTCAGTATTTGGGATCTGAAGGATGAAATCATGGCGCGGATCGCAGAGATTGCTTCATGGGAACAGATGGAGCCGGAGAGCAGAAAAGAGCATAAGGATGAAGCCGAGAAAACGATTATGCGTTTTTTATCCAGATACAATAATCGAAACCGGTATCTGGTACCTGTACTTTTGCAGCCATTTTCCAGAGACTGTATTAAGTCTGATGGATTTATGCTCGGCAAAAAGAATATTTCATGCCGGATACTGGAACGAATAGATCCTTCAAAGATTACACAGGGATATCTGTATGCATTTCATGCCCCGGAGATCCGGATCGAGGAGATGGATTCATTACTAGGAACTTATTATCTGGAAACCTTTCAGATCGCATGTATGGATATTGTAAGAAAATGGATAAGAAAATACCTGGAACGAAAGCACAGTGTAGAGTTGGTGCATTACTGTAGTCCTTCTTTTGGACCCGGTTATTATGGAATGCCATTGGAAGCTGCCGGAATTCTTTGCAGCCTGATGGATACGGAACAGGTTGGAATCAGTTGGCATAAAGAACGAATGGAGCCGATGATGAGTTTGGCAGGAATTTATCTGATCAGTGAAGAACCGCTGATACAGAACTGGAACGATTGTGAAAACTGTATCGGACAGTCCGTTGGATGTGAATACTGTATAAATAAATCCGGACATTAAAAAAAGAGCTACTAACGGGAGTCGGACCCGTGACCTCCACATTACCAATGTGGCGCTCTACCACCTGAGCTATAGTAGCAACAACATTAGTTAATATATAGTAAAATGACGTATTTGTCAATAAGAGATTTGCTGAAAGTTATTGAAAATTACTGAGTTTTGCTGAGTTTTAGAATTTGCAGTTGAGGCTTTATGTAAAATGTGATAGACTTAAAAAAGTCATGCTAATTATATGAAGGAGGCATTAATGATGGCAGAAGAATCAATCGGGAAAAATTTTATTGAACAGATTATTGATAAAGATATAGCGGAGGGCAAGGTAACGAAGGTAGTCACAAGATTTCCTCCGGAACCGAATGGATATTTGCATATAGGACATGCCAAATCCATATTATTGAACTATGGTCTTGCACAGGAATATGGCGGACAGTTTAATCTGAGATTTGACGATACAAATCCAACAAAGGAAAAGACAGAATTTGTAGAATCCATATTAGATGATGTAAGATGGCTGGGTGCCGATTTCGGAGACAGAGTATTCTTTGCATCCAATTATTTTGACCAGATGTATGAAGCAGCAGTCAAATTGATCAAGAAAGGCAAGGCATTTGTATGTGATCTGACAGCAGATGAGATCCGCGAATACAGAGGAACTCTGACAGAGCCGGGTAAAAACAGCCCATACAGAGACAGAAGTATTGAAGAAAATCTTGCATTATTTGAAGCAATGAAGAACGGAGAGTTCCCGGATGGAAGCAAGGTGCTTCGTGCAAAGATCGATATGGCTTCACCGAATATTAATATGCGCGATCCTGTTATCTATCGTGTTGCCCGTATGACACATCATAATACAGGGGATAAGTGGTGTATTTATCCAATGTATGATTTTGCTCATCCGATTGAGGATGCGATTGAAGGTGTAACGCATTCTATCTGTACACTGGAATTTGAGGATCACAGACCTTTATATGATTGGGTAGTACGGGAACTGGAATATGAGAATCCACCAAAGCAGATCGAATTTGCAAAGTTATATCTGACAAATGTAGTTACAGGTAAGAGATATATTAAGAAGCTGGTAGAGGATGGTATCGTAGACGGCTGGGATGATCCAAGACTTGTATCGATCGCAGCACTCAGAAGACGAGGATTTACTGCGTCTTCTATTAAGAAGTTTATGGAGTTGGTTGGTATCTCAAAGAGCCAGAGCTCTGTTGATTATGCGATGCTTGAGTATTGTCTGCGTGATGATCTGAAGCTTACAGCAAACCGTTATATGGCAGTCCTGAATCCGATCAAGCTGGTGATCGATAATTATCCGGAGGATCAGGTAGAATATCTGCCGGTTGAAAATAATCAGGAAAATGAGGAAGCAGGCTCCAGAGAAGTTGCATTCAGCAAATATCTCTATATTGAAAGAGATGATTTCATGGAAGAACCGCCTAAGAAATATTTCCGTCTGTTCCCTGGCAATGAGGTACGTCTGAAGAATGCATATTTTGTAACCTGTACAGGATATGAGAAGGATGAAGATGGAAATGTAACAGTTGTTCACTGTACCTATGATCCTGCAACCAAGAGTGGTTCAGGATTCGAAGGAAGAAAGGTAAAAGGAACGATACATTGGGTATCAGCAGAAAGTGCAATTGATGCTGAGGTTCGTTTATATGAGAATATCGTGGATGAAGAAAAAGGTAAGTTGAATGAGGATGGTACTTTGAATCTGAACCCAAATTCATTGACCGTATTACAGGGATGTAAGCTCGAGAAAGCATTTGAAGATGCAAAACCTGGTGAAGCATTCCAGTTCCTTCGTAATGGATTTTTCTGTGTAGATTCCAAAGACTCTACTAAGGAGCATCCTGTATATAACCGTATTGTTTCATTAAAGAGTTCCTATAAGCCGGGAAAATAATATTTAGCCTATTAAAAGTATGAAAAATGATATATCAGAATTAGAAAACAGAAAATTATATATCCTGATCTCCAAGACACACACAGTTCCTGCAAGAATCATCAAATTCTGGACAAAAGAGCCATATGCACATGCATCCATTGCATTGGATCTGGAGCTTCGGGAGATGTACAGCTTCGCCAGAAAGGGAATCTATAATCCGTTCAACTGTGGATTCATTATAGAAGATATTGATACCGGAATATTTGGCAGAGATGTTGAAACAAGCTGTGTTGTTCTGGAACTGACCGTGACAGATAAGCAGTACAGACATGTACTGCAGGAGCTTGCGGCATTTAAAGCAAATGCTGATCTCTATCGGTATAATTTTTGGGGACTTTATGGTGTTATACGAAATAAGGCGATTGAGAGGAAATATAATTATTTCTGTTCCCAGTTCGTGGCAAGTGTGTTAGAACGTTCTGGTATACATATTCTCGATAAACAACCGGGGCTTGTAAGGCCGGATGATTTTCGGAAGAGCAGTAATGTTAAGGTGATTTACAAAGGCCTGCTCAGAAGATATCGTGAATACCTGTGGACACATGATCTGGCACAGGCATTTGGCGGTCATGTAACCAAACAGGCAATGTAAAAAAAGTGACAATATTGCTGTGAATTTTATACTATATAAAAAATACTGTGTACATTACACTCACTATTATGAAGCAAACCTGCCCGAACGCCAGTCCTTAGTGAGCCATATAATACGGCGAACTTAGTACTGCTGCGTTGAGGGTAGAGCGAAAGCGTTTTGCGGAATAATATGTGAAGTGCAATGTACACAGTATTTTTGTGTGTATCCTATGTTTATCAGGCAGTAATATTGTCGCTTTTTATTCTACAAATGTATGATTAGCCTTGATTATGCCGCGAGGTAGGGCATCCTTTGAGTTCTTCCATGGTTCATTCTTGAATCGATAGTCGAATTTATCGATGAACCATCCGATATCTCCGTTGACACGTTCCATGTTTTCAAAATATAAGTGATTCAAAGCTTCTATGAATTCTTCACATTGGTTTTTGGACAGCTTTGTGACAGAGGTATCGTAGAGGATACCGTAGTGGTAAGTACAGAAGCCCTTGCTGCTTTTGAAGGTATCCTTGAATTCAGGATCTTTTTTCCACATATGAAAGATCGTATCGACATAGCGGTCAAAGGTACGATTCATACGGTCACAGATAAAGCAGGAGCTTTCCAGTTCTTTGATATATGCACCGACACCGGAAAAATTTGACTGCTTGGAAAAAAGTCCCGGTTTTGCAGGAGTTCCTTTTTCTGATAAAGCTTTCAGATCCCGGATCGTTTTATCAGTGTGTGTCTTTAACATCAGGGCAAGTCCCAGACGATTCTTTTCTTTATATAACATGCCGATGTGATGGGAGCAGAAGCCCATTTTATCTGTCATAGCACGATTATCGTCTTCCATATAGCTTGGTCCCATCGTATATTCGATGGCATGTTCCTCCAGCGTTTTCTGCATCTGACAGAGAGGACATTCACAGTCTGCATGAAAGGCATCGTTGACAGGTATTGTGTATAATTGTTCAGCCATAGTATTCTCCATTTCTATATATCATTTGGATAGTAGCCTTTGAACAGGCGTTATCCTGTATCATGTCAGAAATCATCGGTTTGATTCCTGTATTAGAAGCATATCATGCAACACCTGAATTTACAAATCAAAATCGCCGGTTTTCGTTCTGAATTCAGGGTATATTTCATATAATGTAAGAGACCTTGTCCATTTAATATATTTTTTATCATTTTAGGGGTTGATTTTTTCCACAAAATGAATACAATAATAATTGTGTTAGCACTCGAGAGATATGAGTGCTAGGAACTGCCGGAGTACATAAGGCAGATAAGAACGGATTTAATATGTTAGGAGGAATATATATTATGAAATTAGTACCATTAGGAGACAGAGTTGTATTAAAACAGTCCGTAGCAGAAGAGACAACAAAATCAGGTATTGTATTACCGGGACAGGCAAAAGAGAAGCCACAGTACGCAGATGTTGTAGAAGTTGGTCCCGGAGCTGTTGTCGATGGCGTTAAGGTTCCTATGGAAGTAAAGGCAGGAGACAGAGTTATTTATTCTAAATACGCAGGAACAGAAGTTAAGCTCGGTGATGATGAATATATCATCGTAAAACAGAGTGACATTCTTGCAGTTGTAAGTGAATAATCAGATAGCAGAAAAACAGTTGGAGGTAGAAAGAAATGGCAAAGGAAATTAAATACGGAGCAGAAGCCAGAAAGGCTCTTGAAGCAGGCGTAAATCAGTTAGCAGATACAGTAAGAGTAACACTTGGACCAAAAGGAAGAAACGTAGTTCTTGCAAAGTCATATGGTTCACCACTTATCACAAATGATGGTGTTACAATTGCAAAGGATATAGAGCTGGAAGATGCATTTGAGAACATGGGTGCTCAGATCGTTAAGGAAGTAGCAACAAAGACAAATGATGTTGCAGGTGATGGTACTACAACAGCTACTGTTCTTGCTCAGGCAATGATCAATGAAGGTATGAAAAACCTTGCAGCAGGAGCAAATCCAATCATCCTTAGAAAGGGTATGAAGAAGGCTTGTGACAAGGCTGTAGAAGCAATCTCAGAGATGAGCCAGACAATCAACGGCAAAGAGCAGATCGCAAGAGTTGCATCTATATCAGCGGGTGATGATGAAGTAGGGCAGATGGTTGCAGATGCTATGGAAAAGGTATCAAACGATGGTGTTATCACGATTGAAGAGTCCAAGTCCATGAAGACAGAGCTTGACCTCGTAGAAGGTATGCAGTTCGACAGAGGATATATTTCAGCTTACATGTCAACTGATATGGAGAAGATGGTTGCAGAACTTGATAATCCATACATCCTGATCACAGATAAGAAGATCTCAAATATTCAGGATATCCTTCCGGTACTTGAGCAGATCGTACAGGGTGGTCAGAAGCTTTTGATCATTGCGGAAGATGTAGAAGGCGAAGCACTTACAACATTGATCGTAAACAAGTTAAGAGGTACATTCCAGGTTGTAGCTGTTAAGGCTCCTGGTTATGGTGACAGAAGAAAAGAAATGTTACAGGATATCGCTATTCTTACAAATGGTAAGGTTATCTCTGAAGAACTCGGTTATGACTTAAAGGATACAACATTAGATGACCTTGGCCGTGCTAAGAGCGTAAAGGTAACAAAAGAGAATACAGTTATCGTAGATGGATTCGGAACAAAGGAAGATATCCAGGGCAGAGTAAATGTTATCAAGGCTCAGCTTGAGGAGACAACATCTGAATTTGATAAAGAGAAGCTTCAGGAAAGACTTGCAAAGCTTGCAGGTGGTGTAGCAGTTATCCGTGTTGGTGCAGCTACTGAGACAGAGATGAAGGAAGCTAAGCTCCGTATGGAAGATGCATTAAATGCTACCAGAGCTGCTGTAGAAGAAGGCATCATCGCAGGTGGTGGATCAGCATATATTCATGCAGCTAAGAAGGTTGCAGAACTGGTTGCAGACCTTGAAGGCGATGAGAAGACAGGTGCTAAGGTAGTTCTTAAGGCTATGGAAGCTCCGTTATTCCACATTTCAGCAAATGCCGGTCTGGAAGGATCTGTTATCATCAATAAGATCAAAGAATCACAGCCGGGTATCGGTTTTGATGCATACAATGAGAAGTATGTAGATATGATCGAAGCAGGTATCATCGATCCTGTTAAGGTTACAAGAAGTGCTTTACAGAACGCAACATCCGTAGCATCTACATTACTGACAACAGAATCTGTTGTAGCTGATATTAAGGAAGATGCTCCAGCTATGCCGGCAGGTGCAGGTATGGGCGGCGGAATGGGTATGATGTAAAAATAAAATATCACTCATAAAGTTCAAATAGAGAATAAAAAGGAAGATAGTATTGTTTATTATCGTGTAAGATACATGATAGTGACAGGCTATCTTTCTTTTTTTATACACGCATAGACCATATTTCCAGACCTAGTGAAACATTTCATGCCGTTTTTCAGACATTTCGTGCATAGAATCCGGTAAGGAGAAATGATTATGGTACAATACCAGAAAATAACTTATTTGGAACAACATAATGAGATATGCAGATATAATTATACTATATGTTGTATTATGTGTTGTATTCAGATGAATGAAAGGGGATAAGAAAATATGGTAAGACGACTAAAAGAAAACAAAGTTACAGGCATCCTGACGGCCTTGCTGGTTGGCATTGTTATGTTTGTTGGCATGGGAACAATGAAAGTAAATGCAACAGAATACAGGTCAGAAACGATTGATCCTACGACTCTACAGGTAGGGGATACGGTTTATGTAGGAGCTGAGTTATCTCCAGACAAACAGATAGTAGTTTGCAAGCAATGTCATATGATCTGGATAACATACGGTGGCTCTTCGCAATATGGAATTGGAGACAGAATCAATTCTATTGTAATGAGATCAGATGCACACAAAGATCATGCCGGTTATGTTGGATATAGTGAGTTTAATTTTTACTTCACAGGAGAATATTTACCTAGTAATACTCCATATACAGTTATGGGAAATTCAAATCTTGGATATACGATTAAATATAATACAAATGGTGGTAGTGCAATAGCAGATGCTGTTAAACAGACACATATACCGAGTATATTTCCAACGACGACCAGAATAGGATATATGTTAGAGGGCTGGTACACAGATGAGGAATGTACACAGGCAGCTCAGCGAGAACTTTCAATATTTGAAGATATAACATTATATGCAAAATGGATAGAAATAGGTGCACATGAGCATACATTTTCTGATAATTGGAGTAGTAATGCTTATGGACACTGGCATGCGGCAACCTGTGAACACAGTAATTTGGAGGAAAATTATCAGAAACATTCATATGGAACCACAGGTGAAGACAGATATACATGCTTAATCTGTAAGTACGTAGATGCAGACAAGAAAGCTGCGGCTGAGGTTGTAGATGCATCAAAGATAGTATTAAAAGCAGATGAAGTGCAGGTTGGGGACAAGATTTATTTTGGTAATCAGCTATCACCTAATAAATGGATCACTGTATGTAAGAAGTGTCATATGATCTGGATCACATCTGCTGATTCTGATCCGGATGATATAAGCGTTGGAATCGGTGTTGGAAGCCAGAAGTGTTACGAAGTTGAGCAGACGGATGAACATAAAGACCATAAAGATGATGTTGGATATGCAGATTTTAATTGGTATACAACAAATTCAAACAGTCCATTAGAGAGAAATGTTCCATATACAGTTATCGAGAATGATAACCTTGGATATAAGATCACATATAACACAAATGGCGGAAGTGAAGTAACTGAAGCTGTACATCAAAAGAAGCTCCCGGATGTGCTTCCAACAACAAGTAAAGCTGGATATGAATTTGCAGGCTGGTACACAGACGAGGCACTCACAAAGGCGGCTGTGCCGGGTAAAGCATTAACAGGAAATACAATTCTTTATGCTAAGTGGACGGTGAAGCAGTCCCCTGTTGTAAAAGCAAAACGGACAAAAGCAAATGATCAGGCATTAAGTTCCAAGTTCAATATCACTACAGGAAAGTCGATTAAAGTAACATGGGGCAAGGTTGCAAAAGCAGATGGATATGATGTATATATGGCATATTGTAAGAAGGGAAAATACACCGTTGTTAAGTCTGTAAAATCTGCAAAGACCTTATCTGTGACGATCAATAAGCTGAACAAGAAGGCTGTAAATCAGAAAGATAATGTAAAATGTTATGTAGTTGCATATAAGAAGGTTGACGGCAAGAAAGTGACCATTGGAAAATCCATTACAGGTCATGCGGTTGGCAAGAAGAATACGACTGTAACAGATGTCAAGAAGATTCAGATAAAGAAATCTGCTTACAGCCTGAAAAAGGGAAAAACAGCTAAGATAAAAGCAACTATTGTTAAAAAGAATAATAAACTTCCACTTTTTGGTCATACAGCAAAATTCAGATATGACACATCAAATAAAAAGGTAGCAACTGTATCCAAAGATGGCAAGATCACAGCAAAAGGAAAAGGCACCTGTTATGTATATATCTATGCAGTAAATGGATGCGCTAAGAAAGTAAAGGTAACAGTTAAATAAAAGTAAATAGAAAAAAGTTATAAATTCGGCAGTGGCTTGGATGGACAGTAGTCTGAGACCACTGCTGATAAATGTTTCTGATAAATATTTCTAAAATAAGATGTTGACACACATGGTTGCATTTGATAATATTTATCGAGTAACTTAATATTCCATGAGGGAGTAGTTAGCGCGAAAGTGTGATTTGTCAACATTCTGATTATAATAAGAGAGTATAATCTGGCAAATCTTAAATAATGAGACTCATGTATATCGATTAACAGCTTGTGTAATATACACCGGCGGATAATTGATATACATGAGTCTTTTTTAATCTGTCGGACATACTTTATAGTAGCAGACAGTTCGGCTGACATCACTGGTATGGATAGAGAAAAAGGAGAATAACATGGAAAAATTCATTAACAACGCCCCGTTTGCTCTTGTAATTGTAATTCTTGTGATCGGTTTTGTACTGCTGATCAAAGGAGCGGATTTTTTTGTAGAGGGAAGCTCGAGTGTAGCAAAGAGACTGCATGTTCCATCTATAATTATTGGACTTACAATTGTTGCGATGGGAACATCACTTCCGGAAACAGCGGTCAGTGTATCAGCATCAATAGCAGGCAATAATGAACTTGCAGTTAGTAATGTAGTTGGTTCTAATATTTTTAATCTGATGGTTGTTATCGGAGTATGTGCAATATTAGCCACAGTAAATGTTGCAGGAGAAACGATAAAGAGAGATATTCCGCTTTCGCTTATATGTGCCGGACTCTTAATGCTTTTAGGAATAATCGGCCTTGGAGACAAAACAGGCATGACGTTGGGACATATGGATGGTGCTATATTTATTGGTTTATTTGCAGGATACATTTTTTACATGATCAGGATTGCATTAAAGGCCAACAAAGAAGGAAAGAAAGTTGAGATTGAAGGTGGCTCGGATGAGGAAATTAAGCTTGTATCCGTTCCGGTCAGTATTCTGTTTATCGTTGGCGGAGCAATAGCGATTGCAGTCGGAGGGGATGTGACCGTTGATGCGGCATCAAGAATTGCAAGTGATCTCGGAATGAGTCAGACACTGATCGGACTTACAATCGTTTCGATAGGCACGTCACTCCCGGAGCTTGTGACCTCAATTGTTGCAGCCAGAAAGAATGAAGTTGATATGGCGCTTGGTAACGCGATCGGTTCAAATATATTTAACATACTTATGGTACTTGGTATTGCATCAGTAATCAGTCCGATCAGTATAATCAGAGAGAATATTATTGATCTGTGTGTACTGGTTGCATTTACTGTGTGTGTATGGATATTCGCAGGGACAAAGAAGAAAATCGGAAGAATCGAAGGTTTGTGTATGGTTGCTCTCTATGCAGTATATGCAGTTTATATTGTAATAAGATAAATGTGGGTATAACAAATGATATTATTTTTAAAGGTATTTTTTACGGAATTCATAGCGGAGATGGGAGATAAGACACAGCTTATGTTGATTGCTCTTACGTCTAAGTACAAATTAAAAGATATCATAATAGGAACTGCTGCCGCAATTCTTGTACTGAATGGTCTGGCGGTTCTTGCAGGTGGACTTGTCAGCGAATTTGTTCCGGAATGGCTCATTAAGAATATTGCGGCACTTGCATTTCTTTACTTCGCAGCATCAACGATTTCCGATAGCGACGAAGAGGAAGAAGAAAACGGAAGATCAAAGATCAAGTTTGCGCCATTGGCTGTTTTCTGTACATTTTTTGTAGCTGAGCTTGGAGATAAGACTCAGCTTACCGCTATAACATTTGGTGCGAATGAAGGTATGGGGGCAGCACTTATTGTATGGATCGGTTGTTCGTTCGGACTATTTGCAGCGGACATTCTTGGAATGCTGATCGGTTATCTCTTAAAGAGCAAAACTCCGGATGGACTGCTTAACACACTGGCATTTGTGATATTCTCGATATTTGGTGTGTATACACTTTATCAGGGCCTTAAGCTCATCTCTTCAAGTGTCTGCCGGATTCCGGTACTGCTGATACTTATAGCTGTAGTCGTTGTATTTGCGGGCTTATGTGCATTCCTTTTCGTACGACGAAAAAAGAAAAAAAGGAAAAAAATACAGGAAACGAATAGAATACAAATCTCATTTCATTAAATAAATAGTCTGGATGTCAACGATAAGATTAACAATTCTGATAGATTATTGCGCGAAATAGTAGAAATAGTGCCATTTTTGTTTGATATTATACAAGAAACACATAAAGATATATCGTATTATTGATAATATATGTTATATTTGTATGTAAGGAGAAAACATGATGGTTGAAAGGAAAACATTATCGCAATTATCTGTGCCAATATGCCTGGAAACTTTATTCTATATGCTTTCAGGGATGGTTGATACACTTATGTTATCATCTGTAAGTGATCAGGCTGTGGGAGCAGTGGGAACAGCAAATACTTATATAGGTGTTTTCATTGTTATGTTTGGAGTGATATCATCGGGTATGATAGCTGTTATGTCACAAAATATCGGAGCGGGAAGACCCGGGATAGCATATCAGGCCAGACAGCTTGGACTTATGTTTAATGCGTTCATAGGTATCCTGATGTCTGTTGTTCTTGCAATTTTTTCCGGCAGAATACTTAAAATAGTAAGTATTGCTCCTGCTTTGTTTGAACCGGCTGAAACATACCTCAAAATTGTTGGTGGAACATGTTTTTTAAATGCGCTTATTCCTATTTTTTCCAGCTATTTGAGAGTATTTGGATATACAAAGCATTCCCTGATAGGAACTATTGTTGGAAATGTTCTTAATATAATACTAAATTCGGTATTCTTATTTGCATTTAACTGGGGAGTAATGGGAGTTGCCGTTGCCACGGTTATTTCAAGGGTTGTAAATCTTGTTATTGTAGCGGTGATGGGCGCTGTACTTATAAAAGCAAAACAAAGTCCTGATCGTATTTTGCCGCGAAAGATACTTGCGCAGATTGTTAAAATAGGTTTTCCTTCTGCATTTGAAACAGCACTTTATAATATAGCAATGACATTTATAGTGCGTTTTATGAATCAGATGGATGCGAACGGAATGAATGTCACAGCTCGTTCGTATGCTATGCAGATAGCAAATTTCTCATATTGTGCAGGAGCTGCACTGGCACAGGCTAATGCTATTATGACAGGCTGGAGAATCGGAGCAAAGAAGTTTGAAGAATGTGACAGGGGTATAAAAAAAGCAGAGATATATGGCCTTGTAATAGCCACATGCTTCTCTGTGACATTTGCACTGTCCGGACACATTATAGTGCATATATTTACGGATGATGCACAGATGATAAGTCTTGTGGTAAAATTGTTAATAATAGATATATTCCTTGAACTTGGAAGGGTGACAAATCTTGTGTATAGTCAGGCGTTAAAAACCAGTGGAGATGCAGTTTTTCCGGTTATAATGGGTGCAGTTTTCATGTATCTGTTTGCGGTTGGCGGTACATATTTCCTTGGAATACATATGGGCTTTCTGGCGGTAGGAGCATATATTGCCATGGCAGGTGATGAATGTGCGAGAGCTGTTGGAATGGTGCTTCGATGGAAAAGCGGAAAATGGAAAAGTAAGAGTCTTATAGAATTATAGGAGAGATTATGTATTTTGAATTAAAGGAAAATAAACCACATGGTACAAAGGATGATCCGTTCAGTACATATCACATAGAGAATGCGGGGCAGTCCTTTCAGATACCGGTACATTGGCATGATGAATTCGAAATTATATATGTAAAAAGTGGCTTTTTGACTGTAAATATATCAGGAGAGAACTATATCGGGAAACCCGGGGATGCCTTCGTTGTATCACCGGGCAATCTGCATTTTATGGGTTCAAAGACCGGTACTGTAGATTATTTTACTTTTCTTTTCCCATTGAAATATATATCTTTTTATACAGATGATATACTAGATGATAGATTACTTGAACCATTAGACAGTGGTCGTCTGATGATAAGTCCCAGTGTAAAAGATACGATAAAAGAATTGTGTGAGCAGTTAATTGAGATATATGAAGCAAAAAAGAGTGAAAGAGAGTTGAACATAACGACGCAGATAAAGACCAAAATAATTCTTTTACAATTTATTCTTGAAATGTGGGAAAAGGGTTTTATAGTAGAAAATAACACAAGTGGTAGAAATATTGTAGAAAAAGAAATGGTCTCGTATATACAGCAGAATTTTACAGGAAAAATATCATTAAGGGAATTTGGGGAGCAATTTCATCTTTCTGAAAAATATATATCCAGATATTTTAAGGAGCATTTTCATATTACACTTTCACAATATGTGTCGTATTTACGGTTAGAGTATGCAAAACAGCTGTTGCAAGACACCGATATTTCTGTTACAGAGGCAGCAATGCGGAGCGGTTATCAAAATATAAGCTATTTTATCAGAAGTTTTAAAAAAACATACGGAGTTTCTCCGTTAAAATACAGAAAAAAGCAAGTTGACTGTATGCAATAACATTGTATTGGCCGCGTTAGCTCTGATTTTGTAACATTTTATGGAGGAAAATGATAATGTCAAAAGATGAATATTTAATTACAGATGCCCCTATTAAAGCACTGACTGTATTTGCAATGCCTATGATTCTGGGCAGCTTCTTTCAACAGGTATACAATATGGCAGATTCAATCATTGTTGGTCAGTATGTCGGTGCTCCTGCACTTGCGGCAGTTGGCGCCTGTGCCGCACTGACAAATGTTTTTATCTGTATAGCACTCGGTGCCGGGGTAGGGGCGGGAGTGCTCGTAAGTCGTTATTTTGGTGCCCAAAATTATAGCAAAATGAAAACAATTGTATCAACATCCTTGATCAGCTTTTTGATTTTAAGTGTACTTTTGGGTATTTTCGGTTTTTGTTTTTCTCGCTTTATGATGACTGCATTACAAACACCTGCTGATATACTGGAGGAAGCTGTGTTGTATCTTCGCGTTTATTTTGTGGGATTTCCGTTTTTGTTTATGTATAACATTCTTTCAACGATGTTTAACTCAATCGGTGAATCGAAGATTCCGTTAGGCCTTTTGATAGTTTCTTCTATTTTGAACATTTTTATGGACTTTTGGCTGGTGGCCGGTCTTGGTCTGGGTGTGTTCGGTGCCGCTCTCGCAACTCTTATTGCACAGGGAATTTCCGCCGTGTTCTCGCTTTTGATTTTCTTTAGCAGGATGCGTCGATATAAAAGTCCCTTTAACTGGTTTGACAGGCAGGAACTATCTTCTATGCTTCAAATTGCCGTTCCGTCTGTTCTGCAACAGTCTACAGTGTCGATTGGTATGATGATCGTGCAGGCTGTTGTAAATCCATTCGGCACGCAGGCTCTTGCAGGTTATGCAGCAACGATGAGAGTAGAGAATGTTTTTTCATTGATATTTGTATCCATTGGTAATGCAGTTTCACCATATGTTTCTCAGAACTATGGTGCAAAGAAAATTGAACGTATCAAAAAAGGGTATCATGCTGCGTTGGTGTTGGATGTATGTTTTGCAGTGCTTGCTTTTGTAGTCATTGAAACACTGCACACACAAATTTCTTCGCTATTTCTTGGTAAAGATGGAACTGCTTTGGCGTATCAGGTATCTGGCGATTATATGAGATGGCTTGGTTATTTTTTCATTTTTATGGGTATTAAGATGGCAACTGACGGAGTCCTTCGCGGACTTGGGATTATGCGTCCGTTTCTCATTGCAAATATGGTAAACCTTGCGATACGCTTGTCGGTTGCATTGATTTTTGCACCCCGTTTCGGTATTGCGTTTGTCTGGCTTGCTGTACCGGCCGGCTGGCTTGCAAACTTTTTGATTTCGTATGTGGCACTTAGAAAAAGCTGGAGAATTCAACTAAAATTATACAGCAATTAATAGGGAAAGAAGTTGGAATGATATAAAAGAATTTGAGTGATTAAAATCAATTTACACGTTTGTAAGAGATGAAATTTTGAAATGTTTATAAATAATCGGTAGATGCTGTTGGATAGATTGTTAAGGGAGGTAGGAAATGAACAAGATTATATACAGAAAGACTACAAAAGCTGATATGAAAATTCTGATGAAGCTGAGACTTGAAATGCTTAGAGAAGTGAATGGCTTGTCCGGTGAGTATGAATATGACGAGAATTTTATCTTTGAGAGCAGAAGATATTTTGAGTCAGGGGAACAGACTACGGTTATTGCGTCTGATGGAGAAACTCTTGTAGGCTGTGCAAGCTTATCCTATACATGGATTATGCCAACCTTTTCGCATCCAACAGGTAATCGGGCGCATTTAATGAATGTCTATACTCGCGCAGATTATAGAAGAAGAGGAATTTCTAAGAAAATGGTTGAGATTTTGATTGATGAGGCAAAAGAAAATGGTGTGACAGAAATAAGCCTGGATGCAACAGAGATGGGAAGACCGTTGTATGAATCGTTAGGGTTTAAAGCATCTGATTCGTGTATGGTGATGGATTTGGAGGGGTGATATTGATGAAGATTATAGAGATTACAGAAAATAAAAAACAATATCTTGATTTGCTGTTATTGGCAGATGAACAGGAAACTATGATAGAACGTTATCTTTATAAAGGCAAAATGTATGTATTAGATGATAATGGGATTAAATGTGAGTGTGTCGTTACCGATGAAGGAAATGGTGTGCTTGAAATAAAAAATATTGCAACTGTTCCGGAATATCAAGGAAAGGGATATGCAAAAGCTTTAATTGATTTTATTGTTGAGAGATACGGAAAGCAATATGCTATTTTGCAAGTGGGAACAGGGGATAGCCCGCTTACAATACCCTTTTATGAAAAGTGTGGTTTTATCCGTTCACATAGCGTACCACATTTTTTTACAGATAATTACGACCATCCAATATATGAAGATGGAGTACAATTGGTGGATATGATATATTTGCGAAGACGGTTATAAAGAAAATTGTGATTTGTTAGTTTATACACAGATGCATTAATGTTGTTAGATCAATATGATCATCAATCAATAGAAAAGACAGAAGGTAATAAATCGATCTATAAAATAGGAGGTGTCAATATGATAGAAACAGAAAGACTTATTCTAAGGGAATATACAATGGGGGACTTTGAAGCATTATATGAAATTGTTTCTGATCCAGAGACAATGCAGCATTATCCAGCACCTTTTGATGTTGAAAGAACAAAAGGATGGATTTCTTGGAATTTGGAAAATTATGAAAAATATGGTTTTGGGCTATGGGCGGTTGTGTTAAAAAAAACAGGCGAATTTATCGGTGATTGTGGAATTACTATTCAAAATATTGATGGAGAAATGCTTCCGGAAATAGGATATCATATTTACAAAAAATATTGGCGTAAGGGGTTTGGAAAAGAGGCTGCAATCGCAGTCCGTGATTGGGCATTTGAACATACGGACTATGACATTATTTATTCTTATATGAAATATACAAATGTTGGTTCTTATAATACAGCTATAGCGAATGGGATGAAAAGGGTTAAAGTATATGATGACTCTAAAAACACAATATCATATGCTTATGCAATTACAAAAGCGGAATGGGAAAAATTAAGATAGTTCCCTAGTTGTGAATAACAATATTTAAAGAACAGTATTGGAGGAAAATATCTTATGTTAAATTTAATAGTGAAATATAATGAATTAACAGCAGAACAATTTATTGAATTGTGGGAAACGGTATGGGGAGATGGACCGTCTCTTGAACAGACAAGGTTAGCAATGAAACATACTTTATTCAGAGTTTCTGTATGGGATGGAGATTTCATTGTTGCTATGGCAAGAATGAATGGTGATATGGGACTTAATTACTATATTAAGGATGTTGTTGTCAGACCTGAATATCAGGGAAAAGGTATCGGAAAGATGTTAATAAATGAATTAAGAAGATTCATAAATGACAATGGAGTTAAAGGTACAGACATTTTTGTGGAATTATGTGCAGTCCCTGATAAGATTCCATTTTATGAAAAGTTTGGGTTTGAGGCAAATGAGGCACAAAGATTGAAAAAATATCATCATGTAGAGTAAAGATAAATCTCAATTAGTTTTATTGCTTTTTTCTTGATAATTACATATAATGTAAACGAGCAAGTACACTTGCTTGATTTAAGTGCGTTGCTACTTTGAGTGCAAACCTTTAATTTAAGTGCTTTGCAGCTTAAAATGCGAATTGTTAATTTCAGGGAGATAAGATGATTAGCTCCCTGTTTTGCTATACTATGGAGATAGAAATGAAAAATAAATCGGTGGATGCATTCTATACGGCTGAGATTTTGGCACTTGTAGTTGCTTTGATTTTCTTTGTGGCGGGTATGACGCAGGTGGTCGGATATGCCTGTAAGAAGAATCATACAACAGGAACTGTAACATATCAAAGTTCTCGGCAGAGCTCCAATCATGTCAAGGTACATAGCGGAAATGATGTCAGAAATTATAAATCACGTTATGGGAAAGGCATCCGGTCAACTTATACGGTGCTGCAGATTAAGTCGAATTCGCCTGTCAATGGTGCCGATGTGTTCTGGTATGAGGGAAATTGCAGCACTCTGGGCAGTAAGAATGTTTATATAGGCTATAATGATAATTCCATGTCGGTCTTATCACAGTTTGAACTGGTAATGACGATCATAAGCGGTGCATTTTTATTATTACATGCAGTTTCAGCACGGTTGCTCAGTAAGAAAAATCCATATGGCGGGAAGCTTTTCTGGTTTTTTAAATTTTGACCAACCCTGCCGGAAGTCATTTTATATTATGACAGAATTAAGTTGATAAAACAGAAAAATTAGAAATTTTAGAGGTATAAAGAATGATAAATTTAGTAGCACTTCCGTGTTTATGTGTAGATGTTTTTGATGGAACTGATGAACTATATGCTGGCGGTGAAGCCCTTAATTTTGCAGTCCATGCATCAAAATTTGAGGAGTTCAATGTTTCAATATTGGGTGCGGTTGGACAGGATTCTTACGCAAAATTTATTATGGATTCTATTTCTGATAAGAGAATAGATGTAAGCCACGTAAGAGTAGAAAAGGATAAAGTAACAGCGAATAATCGTACATATCTTACAGCCGACGGTGACAGATATTACAAAGATGATTCATGGACGGGTGATATTGTTGATAAAATGATATTGAACCATGATGAATTGGAGTTTATCAAAAAATCAGATGTTGTATTTGTACATTTTTGGGCAGGCTGTTTTGGACAAATTATAGATTTAAAAAAGAATAACAATTTCAGATTGGCAGTGGATTTTGTAGAATATCGTAATTTTAAAGAAATGGAAAAATATGCACCATATATAGATTATTTCATGATTAGTGGAGAGAAATCAATTCTCCCAATATTTGAAGCGTTTTCAGAGAAGTATAAAGGGCTATTTAATGTGTCTTTAGCTGATAAAGGAAGTGTTACATATCATAATGGTGAAAAGTATTTTGTTCAAGCTAATAAAGTTAAAGAAGTAATTGATACTACAGGTTGTGGAGATAGTTACCATGCAGGCTTTGTATGTTCACATTTGATAAATGGGAATATTTATGAGGCTATGAGAGTTGGGACAGAATTAGCAACAGAGACGCTGTCTCATTATGGTGGATTTTAAGAGAAAGAGAGTTTTTTGGAGTTCCTGAATTTCAATGATGGTTGGAATAGTATTGGATAATCTGTTACGGTGAAAAGAAATATCGAAAACCATTAATAATAATGGGAGCCAGACAAGTGGGAAAAACTTGGTTGATGAAGGAATTTGGAAAGAATTATTATGAGAAAACAGCATATATTTCTTTTTATAATAACCAACGGATGAATGCGGTATAAATTATTTATGCTGGATGTCGGATTACTGGGGGCATTAAGTGAGTTGCCGGCGACATCTATATTGGAAGAAAATGATATTTTTATGGAATTCAAGGGTAATCTCACAGAGCAATATATGTTGCAGCAGATGATTTCAGATACACCGTATACGCTGTATGTCGAACAATACAGATTACAGCGTCTGACATGGGAGTTAAATTATATACGGATTTTGGATTTGTACATAATGGTAACTTTATGCAATATAAACTTTAACGGTTATAGTATTTCTGATTGAAAAGGGCAGAAAACAGCAAGGTTGGGCTTAGCACCATAGGAGTAGGATAATATGATGGAAACCAGAAGTCGAAGAGGGATACTTATAATTGTTTCAGTTGCAATCGTTGTATTGCTTATAATAATCAGCGGCAGATATTTATTTTTGCATAATAAAAGTTATAAAAATCAGGCAATAGAACGCGGAGATGCAATATATTTAAATGAAATCAAATATTCTCCGATATCGTCATCTGATTTGAATGAATATACTATTTCAAATGTTCTGATTTGTAAAACTGATACGGGGATGAAATTATATGAAATAAATGAATATCCTGATTATGAATATATTGCAGGATATCATGCATGGAACGGTGAAATTTATAAAAAAGACGAAACAGATTGACCATTTAGAACAAAAAACGTAACAAATTTATGACCAGTGATGAAAAATGTAATATCACAGATTTATAAGGTAAGAAAAAATGTAAAAAATAGAACTGATAAGGTAAGAAAAAATGTTAGAATAACGGTAGAATAGACAATAAAAAATGTGATATACTATCTGCGAAAGGATGGTGTGACAATGCTTCGATTTGCAATGGATAATCTGTTACAGTGGAAAGAAAAGAAAAATAGAAAACCGTTAATAATAATGGGAGCCAGACAGGTGGGAAAAACTTGGTTGATGAAGGAATTTGGAAAGAATTGTTATGAGAAAACAGCATATATTTCTTTTTATAACAACCAACGTATGAATGCAGTGTTTGAAAATGATTTTGATATTGAACGAATCATAATGAATTTAAATATTGAGTCAGGAGTAACAATTACTCCAGGGAATACATTGATTATTCTTGATGAGGTTCAGAACACACCAAAAGCTTTAGAATCCTTGAAATATTTCTGTGAAGAAGCACCAGAATATCATATTATAGCAGCAGGGTCATTGCTTGGAGTGGCAATTCATGAGGGTGTGTCGTATCCGGTTGGTAAAGTAGATCTGTTGGATTTATATCCGCTTAATTTTAGAGAGTTTTTATATGCTATGGAGGAAAAAAAACTTGCAGATGCATTAAAGACAAAAGACTTTTCCATTATTGATAATTTTTCTGACAAATACCTTTTCTGGTTAAAAAACTATTATTATACAGGAGGAATGCCTGCGGTTGTTGATGCTTTTCGGCTAGACAAAGATTATACAGAAGTAAGGCAGATTCAAAGCGATATATTAAGACAATATGAGGGAGATTTTGGAAAGCATATTGAAAGCAAGGTACTGCCAAGAATCAGAATGGTTTGGAATTCTATTCCAATGCAGTTGGCAAAAGAAAATAAAAAATTCTTTTTTGGTCAAATAAAAAAGGGGGCTCGTAGCAGCGAGTTTGAAATAGCAATTCAATGGCTGATTGATTGTGGACTGATTTATAAAGTTAATCGTGTAAATGAACCACATATACCTCTGAAAGCATATCAAAGCATGAATGCGTATAAATTGTTTATGCTGGATGTCGGATTGCTGGGGGCATTAAGTGAGTTACCGGCGACATCTATATTGGAAGGAAATGATATTTTTATGGAATTCAAGGGTGCTCTCACAGAGCAATATGTATTGCAGCAGCTGATTTCTGATACGCCGTACACACCATATTATTATGGAACTGAGAAAGCTACGTTTGAACAGGATTTTTTGATCCAGAAAGAAGATGCAATTATACCTATTGAAGTAAAAGCAGAAACGAATATAAGGTCGCAGAGTTTAAAAGCGTATTATGATAAATTCCATCCCGAGAAAGCTGTACGTTTTTCGACTCTAAAGTATATGGATCAGGAATGGATGGTAAATATACCATTGTATGCGGTATGTAATTTATAAATATCAGTTTGTATAAGGGGATCGTGAAAATGGATATTAGATATAAAAGACTTACAGAAAAAGAACTGAATACGTTTATTCACATGAGGATAAACCAGCTTAGAGAAGAAGGTGCTAAAGAAAAGATAGATTTGGTTCCTGCATTGAAGGAATATTATACTCGACATATGGCGGACGGAACATTTGTATCTTGGCTTGCCCTTGATGAGGAAAATATTATTGGAACAAGCGGGATGTCATTTGTGGAGAAGCCTCCCTATTTTGGATGCCCAAGTGGAAAGATAGGATTGTTGTCCAGTATGTTTACTGATCCGAAATATAGAAGAAGAGGTATTGCAAAGGAGCTGCTATCCCGCGTTATAGATGACGCCAGGGAATATGGCTGTGGAACAATACAGATTACGGCGTCTGATATGGGAGTTAAATTATATACGGATTTTGGATTTGTACATAATGGTAACTTCATGCAATATAAACTTTAACGGCTATAGTATTTCTGATTGAAAAGGGCAGAAAACAGAGGGATTATTTGATAAATTAAAAAGAGAAAAAAACAATTTGACGATTGGTGCGATCATAGGCAAAGAGTATGAGCAGCAGTATTTTGATGACTATTCCTATTTTTGTGATTTTATCAGTGAAAAATTAACGGAACAACCTATTTTTTCAGAAGTCGAGAAACAAGAAATTAATTTAATAATGGCTTACATAAAAGAATGTGGAACATACGCCCAAAAATTCTACAGCGGAAAAAAATCAGAGAACAATGTGGATATGGAGAAGATTGCATATGTGAATGATAATTTGTACGATAGAATCTGCGATAAAATAGGACGCCTACATAAAGAAAATGGGGAGCCGATGCCATACGAGAAAAATGACGATATTGTGAGATGATTTCAAGAAGAGTGTTGGAGAAAAAGCTTTTATAAAAAGCTTGGCTTTGAGGCAAATACGGAGGTAATGTTATTATGATCTTGTGCTTTTCCGGAACTGGTAATAGTCGTTATATAGCAAAGAAAATTGCAGATGAATTGCAGGACGAGATTGTAGATATGAATGCAAAAATCAAGGCAACAGATTATTCGCCAATGAAAACAGGCAGAAATATAATCGTAGTGGTTCCAACTTATGCGTGGCGTATTCCACAAATTGTATCGGAGTGGCTTTGTAAAACGGAACTGCTTTCTGCAGAACGCATTTGGTTCGTGATGGACTGTGGAGGCGAGATTGGGAATGCAGCGAAATATAATCGGCGCCTTGCGGAGCAAAAACATTTATGGTATATGGGTACAGCTCAGGTTATTATGCCGGAAAATTATATTGTTATGTTTGGTGCACCGAAAGCAGAAGAAGCAAGAAAGATTGTTAGAAATGCGGAACCTACTATTATGGATATAATTGCGCACATTAAGGCAGAGCAGCCGTTCGCTGTACCAAGAAACAATCTTTATGACCGGTTAATGAGTGGTCCGGTAAATCCGATTTTTTATCATTTCTTTGTGAAATCTGATGCATTTCGTACGGATGCTACCTGTGTCGGTTGTGGTCAATGTGTTAAGAACTGTCCATTGAACAACATTACGCTTAAGGACAGAAAGCCTGTATGGGGAAAGCAATGCACTCATTGTATGGCTTGTATTTGTTATTGCCCTACAGAAGCTATTGAGTATGGAAAAAAGAGTGTTGGAAAGCCGCGTTATCATTTCGAACAATTAGAGAGCAGATGATTTATAAATCTCTGTACGGAAATTAGAAATTGATAATTTGAAAAATTTCCAGTTTGAAGGAGCAACGGTATATGAAGTATTTATATTTGCATGGATTAGGACAAAAACCAGACAGTTGGACTAGAGTAATAAAAGAAACGAAAGTGTCGGAAAGTAGTGTCAATTTGAGTTTGGCAGGGATGCTAGAGGGAAAATCTGTTACATATAAGGAATTATATTCAGCATTCTCAGGAGAATGCGACAGGGAGAACGAAGGAATTGTCTTATGCGGGCTTTCTCTAGGTGCTGTTTTGGCGCTTAATTACGCGATAGACCATCCAGATAAAGTAAGGGCGCTCGTATTAATTGCAGCACAATATAAAATGCCAAAAAACTTATTGAAAGTTCAGAATATATTGTTTCATCTTATGCCGAATTCGGCATTCAGTAAAATGGGTTTCAAAAAAGCGGATGTTATCAGCCTGTGCGGGACGATGGCTGAATTGGATTTCAGTGACTCCCTGCATAAGGTGTCTTGCCCAGTATTGCTCATTTGTGGAGAGAAGGACACTGCAAACAAAAAAACTTCAAAAGAACTTTGCCAATATTTGAACAACGCCTGTTTCCATGAACTTGTGAAAACAGGTCATGAAGCAAACATAGAAGCTCCGGAAGAGTTGGCGATCGTGTTGCAGAGATTTTATGATAATTAACATTCCCGGAACATGGTTCGGAGTTTGATATGAAATCATAGGGAATTAAAACTTAGTGAAAAAGTGCAGTAAGTTTTAATTTGAAGAGGCAAATCTGTGGAAAAAGTTATCTTCTGTTTTATTTGTTTCGTGACTATCTTATAGCAAGAAGATATTATATTCAGTCTGCATTATCCGTAAGTGATCCTGATAAGATGGGACTACAGACAAACTTCTGTATAGATGCAACTGTGAAATCTGCTTTTGAAAGAGGTTATAAAGTAATTGTTCCACAAGGGGCAAATTCAACATTTGATAACGATTATATGACTGGAGAAGAAACATATAAATATTACAATGATATGATGTGGCCAAAGAGATTTGCTACATGTGTATCTGTTGATGAAGCAATTAAATTGATGGAAAGTTAAATCGGAATTTTAAGAATTGTCTAGGAGGTATGATTTATGAAAAAAACACATTTAATAATTGTAAATATAATTCTTTTACTGTGGTATTTTCTTTCAATGATAGGATTGAAGATTGGAGACAAATACTTGGTAACAGGTGCATTTGAGGAAGATTGGCTATTTATGCTTATTCCGACAATTACATTCGTTTTAATGTTAGTTACAAAAAATGTTGGAAGGAATATACATTTGATATGGTTGGCAGGGTGGTTTGTCACTCAGTTCTTAAGTCATGAATGGTATACTTTATTTGGAAGAGGATTTATGGGAGAAATGGACAAGAAGATTGCCTATTTTTCAGAATGCATTCAATTAATAAATGTGGATGGAAGATATGTTCCTGATGTATATCATATTGTATTACATATTTTGATAATTATTGCATTTGTTGTGACCTTGCTTTATAGAGAAGAAAAAACATTAGTTGACGAAGTGTGAAAATTCCAGTTTTGGTAACTGGTAAATAGAAATTTGTGAAGGAAGGTACAATGGATAAGAAACGACTAACAAAATATTTGATAATCACATTTCTCATCACCTGGGTTTGCTGGTGGGGAGATGCTCTGCTGGTTAAAGTCACATCTTTAACTGAGTCAAACGTGTTTCCGATGATTATTTTTACAATTGGAGGATTTGGACCGACAATTGCCGCCTGTATCTGCATGGAAGGTGGTTTTACGCGAAAGAATTTAAGGCGGTTCCTGTTTAACAATACAAAAAAGAACTGGCTGACAATTCTTGTTGCAGTTATAGTTGAAACAATAGTATTCTTCATTTGTTCAGATGGACTGCTGTCCTCAATCCCCAGATCGCCGATAGCTGCGGTTGTGGTATTCATCATATTTATACAGACTGCACTCCTGTATGGTGGCAACGAAGAACTTGGCTGGCGAGGTACTATGTTGCCGATTCTGGAGAAGAAAGTTTCTGCACCTTTAGCAACATTGATCGTTGGAATCGTATGGATCATTTGGCATATTCCGCTCTGGTTCATAGAAGGCAATTCACATCAGAGCATGTCATTTATCTGGTTCGCGGTCTTAGGATTGGCGCTCAGCTATTGGTTATCTATGGTTTATGATATCACTAGAGCTGTCATGTTCTGTATGATCCTACACGGATGGACAAACACATTGATGGGAGTGGTAGATATCAATCAAGGTCCGTTATATTATGTGTTACTGGTTGTAATGACAGCAGCCTCAATGTTAATAAGTATCCGGATTCGTAAAAAATAAAGGAACGTTCATTCATAACTTCCAGTTGTACGCCCAGCCGATGGTGTGGCACTGCGGAGTCAGAGAACCAATTATGTTTTACATTGTGAATATTTAAGCTGGTATGCAAAAGGGTAGGAAGCGTTGCAGTCTTTATGTCAATTGGTTATTCCATATTGGGGATAGATGCAGGAATCATCAGGCACTTGATTAAAGGAGATACAGTATGAAAAAGATATTAAGAAATATTCTAAGAGTAATATTGATTGTAATCACGGTTATTACATTATTCGTGATAATATCATTGGTTCGCCATAAAGTATGCAGTTCAAGAGAAAAGGATTTATTAACTCCGTTAGGTGAACTGGTAGAAGTCAACGGGCACAAGATGAGCGTATATACAGAGGGGGATGGTGATAAAACGCTTGTGTTCATGTCCGGAGGTGGAACCTGCTCGCCAATATTGGATTTTAAGTCTTTGTATTCTCTGCTTAGCAATGATTATAAAATCGTTGTAGTGGAAAAATTCGGTTATGGCTTTAGTGATGTTGTAGACGAAAACAGGGATATCGATACGATGTTAAGCGAAACAAGGATGGCACTTGATAAAGCCGGAATAAAAGGCCCATATGTGCTTTGCCCCCATTCAATGTCCGGACTTGAGGCATTATACTGGGCACAGAAGTATCCGGAAGAAGTTGAGGCTATTGTTGGTTTGGATATGGCAGTACCAGACTATTATGATGAAATGAACATTAATATTCCTATTATGAAATTAGGGCAGTATGGTGCGGCACTTGGAATCACCAGATGGATACCGAGCCTTGCCGAGAGCGATGCAATCAAAGCCGGAACATTGTCTGAAAAAGAAAAAGAGATTTACAGAGCAGTATTTTATCAAAAAACTGCAACTGTAACGATGATCGATGAAGTAAAAGCTGTAAAACAGAATGCAAATATTGTAAAAGAAAACGGAATTCCGCAGGTGCCGATGTTATTGTTTATTTCTGACGGCTCCGGTGGAACCGGTTTTACAAAAGAAAAGTGGAGAAGTATTCCCGAAAATTATATTTCAGGTTGTGACAATGCAAGCTATATTGAATTAGATTGTCCGCATTATGTCCACGACTACAAATATGATGAGATAAGTAAAGAAATCAGGAAGTTTATTCAGTGAATGGAACAGGTGGTACATATGACTGTGTTGCTTTAATGGCATATTATGTCATTTGCAAATCAGTGACAAATCTTGACGAGATAGAAGAGATAAATGAGAACTTATGGAGGATGGAAAATGGTAAAACCTATTGTAAAAGATATTCTTTTTCTGGGACAGAAATCCGTTCCGGCAACACAGCTTGATATGAATGTGGTAAATGATCTTCGGGATACATTAGCTGCAAATCGTGAGCGTTGTGTCGGAATGGCAGCAAATATGATCGGGTATAAGAAAAATATGATTATTGTAAGTGCCGGACCTGTAGATATGATTATGATCAATCCGGTGATCTGTTCTAAGATCGGACGTTATGAAACAGAAGAAGGTTGTCTGTCATTAGAGGGAAAACGAAAAACAACGCGGTATAAGAAGATAGAGGTAGAGTTTCAGGATGCTGGTTTTGTAAAAAGAAAGATGGTATTTGAGGGATTTGTGGCACAGATTATTCAGCATGAGGTGGATCACTGTAATGGGATAGTGATATAACAGGAGACAAACATGGAAAAAGACTCAGGCAAATGGATCATGTATGGTGTAGACTGGGATGATCCGGAGTGTATTCATACAGTAGATGAGGCAATAGAATATATAAATGAGATTGGCTTCCTACCGCTTTTTAGAAATGATATACCGGGATTTTCGCTGGAAGAACGAACCGTGCCGGAGTACTGGTGGTGTGAGGATGTTGACAGAGATCCATGGATGTGGCGGGCGGTTATCGCAAGAAGACATGACATCGTATATGGCAAGTTTTTTAATAAAAAGGCAGGTTTTATATCGAGAAAATGGCTTCCTGTATTTGCCAATTACAGACGGGATGGATATGATTTTGATGCGCTGTATGAGGATGGAAAAGCCCCGAATAAGCATAAAAAGATCATGGATCATTTTATGGAAGCACATGTAGATACAGAACTGTATTCCAACGAACTGAAGAAAATGGCAGGGTATGGAAAAGACGGCGAAAAGGGATTTGATGGAGCTGTCACCAATCTTATGATGCAGATGTATCTTTGTAATTGCGACTTCAGAAAACGTGTAAATAAAAAAGGACTGGAGTATGGTTGGGATGTGGCGGTTTACTCGTCTCCGGAACATATCTATGGATATGATTATGTAACCTCCTGTTACAAGGATGATCCACAGGAGTCGTGGAATACGATCATCCGACACATGCATGATATTTATCCGATCGCAACAGATGCACAGATAAAAAAGCTTTTGAAATAGAATCAAAGAAATTTATTATATTTAATTAAATTTATCTTATGTGCAGGATAGGAGCACATATGACAGGCAGGAAACAGCAGGTTGCTTTTTATAAAACAGATTCTCCTATATGATATGAATAAAGGAGGACGAGTCATGGAAACAAAAAATATTATTTTTGAACTTCGTACAAAGAGAGGCATGTCACAGGATGAACTGGCTGAGAAAATAATGGTGACGAGGCAGGCTGTATCACGTTGGGAGAATGGAGAGACAATTCCTAACACAGATACATTAAAGCTTTTATCGAAGGAATTTGATGTATCGATCAATACACTACTGGGAGAGCCTAGAAAACTTATCTGCCAGTGCTGCGGAATGCCGCTTGAGGATGACACAATCATAGGACATAATAGTGATGGTTCATTGAATGAGGACTATTGTAAGTGGTGTTATGCGGATGGAACATATACCTATAGTGATATGGATGAATTGATAGATGTCTGTGTTAAACATATGGTAGACGAAAATGTTACAGAGAATCAGGCGCGTGTTTATATGAAGAAACTTCTTCCAAAATTGGATTACTGGAAAAGATATGAAGAACTGAGTGACAATGGTCAGTTTGATCAATTCAAGAAGGAGCTGATCAGAGAAATTAATGATCTTCATGTAGAAGGTCTGCCTGAGGTAAAAAGACTGAATGCCCTTGTTGGAGAATATGTGAATTTAGAATACAGGCTTCCGAATGGAGAAAAAGTGAAATTCCTGGATGACCGGAAAACATATTTAGGCAATCAGCTTGAATGTGAATTTGGTGGAGACAGATACTTTGGAGTTCTTGCAGATATGGATTTTATTCTGATTTCAACATATGAAGCTCAGGGCAAAGATCCGGAACTGATAATTTACAAAAAAAGATAATTGCTTGACAAATCATCTTTTTGTGCTATACTTCGTACCAACAGAATAGTAAAAAATAAGTACGCAAGGGTGTGTTACATCGGTTGCGTACTTTTTTTGTTTTATGAAATACAAGGGAGGTGGAAACTGGTGAAGACCCTTGAAACAAATGACTGGCTGGTCATGAACAGTATCATATACAAGATCTACACAACCGGTGATTTTGATGCCATGCGGACACAGTTTCTGGAACAGATCAAGACCGTCATAGATTTTGACAGTGCAGATTTTTATCTGGCATCATCAAATGAGAAAGAAAATCTGGAACGTCCGGTATTCCTCAACTGTGATGAAGACTTGTCAGATATTTATGAGAATATGGATTACAGCCGTGGTATTATGTTCAGTGGCAGGAGTATGGTATACCGGGAAACTGATATCATATCTGATGAGAAAAGAGTTCAAACCGAATATTATCAAAGAGTATATAAGCCAAATAACTGGCATTATGCGTTACAAATGATATTTGGACGGAACAAACATTTTCTGGGCGTAGTGACACTATATAGGACGATTGGTAAAGAGGACTTTACATATGAAGATGTATTCCTGATGGATATGCTTAAGGATCATATGGCATACCGGTTGTCACAGGACAGAAACAATCAGATGACCAGTCAGGAGAAAATGACGCTGACACAGGCAGTAAAGACCTATGATCTGACGAAGCGAGAGCAGACCATATTGCAGCTTTTGCTGCAGGGAATGGAGAATACGGAGATCTGTGACCATTTATCCATAACGGTAAATACACTAAAGAAGCATATTTTAAATATTTACCGGAAACTGGGAATTCGAAACCGTGTTCAGATGTTTAAACTGATTAAAGAAAAAGAGTAGTTAGTACTATAAAAGTAGTAGAAAAATGGTAATCCTGTTCTATTGAAGAATTAATTTGAAAGTAGTATATTTTCGTTAACAAGCAAAGGAGCTGTTCAGAGATGAACGGCTCTTTTTTGTTATATTAGTTGTATGTTGCAGATTGGAGGAAGAAAGAATGAAAGAAATCATATTAATAATCAGACCGGAAAAGCTGGAAGTATTAAAAAGCATATTGGATGAGAAGAATTGTGGTGGTATGACGATCTCAACCGTTATGGGATGCGGAACACAGAAAGGAACCGTTGAGGGCGTAAATGAGATTAAAGGCTTTAAAACTACGATCAATCTTCTTCCAAAAGTAAGAGTTGAAGTAGTAGTTGAAGATTCCAAGGTAGAACAGATTATTCTGGATGTCAGAGAAAAGGTAGCTACCGGACATGTCGGAGATGGTAAGATCTTCATTCGAAATATCGAAGAGGCTATACGAATCCGTACCGGTGAACGAGGAGAAAAAGCATTATAGAGAAATTTGAAAAAGAGGTGATATGATTTGGCAAATGTTATAGTTGATATCAAAGACGTAAATAAAATATACGGAACAAATCATGTTGTAAAAGATCTGAATCTGCAGGTAGAGGAAGGCGAGTTCCTGACATTGCTTGGATCATCCGGATGCGGCAAGACGACAACGCTTCGTATGATCGCAGGATTTGAAGAACCGACGACAGGCTCCATTCAGGTAGAAGGTGAGCCGATTGAAGATAAAGAGCCATTTGAGAGAAATGTAAACACTGTCTTTCAGAGTTACGCTTTATTTCCACATAAGACCATATATGACAACGTAGCATATGGCCTTAAGATGAAAAAGGTTCCAAAGAAAGAGATCAAAGAACGGGTAACGGAGATGTTAGAGATGGTTCAGTTATCCGGATTTGAGAAACGGTATCCAAGTCAGTTGTCCGGTGGACAGAAGCAGCGAGTTGCGATTGCAAGAGCGTTGATCAATCGTCCGAAGGTTCTGCTGTTGGATGAGCCGCTTGGTGCATTGGATCTGAAGCTTAGAAAACAGATGCAGCTGGAACTGAAACGGCTGCAGAAGAAATTACACATCACATTTATCTATGTTACACATGATCAGGAAGAAGCGCTTACGATGAGCGACAGGATAGCTATTATGCATGATGGTGTTATGGATCAGATCGGATCACCGACAGACATCTATGAAAGACCGGCAACCAAGTTCGTAGCAACCTTCATCGGAGAGACAAACGTATTTGACGGAACGATCAAATCGATCGTAAACGGAAAAGCGGTTATAGGAATTGAAAATGGAGATGTAACAACCTCCGGTTCCGTGACTGAGACAGAGGAAAAGAACACCGGATTTTCAGTTGGTGAATTTGTAACTGTTTCTGTTCGACCGGAAAAGCTTCATTTTTCGGCAGAACCGGTAGAGGGCTTCAGCGTACCGGCACTGGTCAAGGATTATATCTATGTTGGCTCAGTCGTCAAATGTCTGGCGGTTCTTCCAAATGGAAATGAAGTAAAGATGGAACGTCTGGCAGGCGAAGAACTTCCAAAATCCGGTGACAAAGTATTTATCTGCTGGAATCCGGAGGATGCGGTATTGATCCACAGTCTGGATAACAGCTTCTATCAGAGTATGGAAAATATAACACTGGCATAAGGAGGTGTTTGATATGAATAAAAAGAGATTCAGAGAAAAGACACTTCCGGCAACAATCATGGTAGGGCCGGTGACCTTATGGCTGATCCTGTTGGTAGCAGTTCCACTCATCTATATACTGGTCATGAGTTTTTGTAGTATTGATCAGTATTACAATGTAACATTTCAGTTCACATTCGATAATTACAAACATCTGGCGGACAGTTCTTATATTAAGATCTATGTTCAGTCATTTGTGATCGCATTACTTACAACCGTGATCTGTATCGTGCTTGCATATCCGTTTACCTATGTTATTGCAAGGACAAAGAGCAGATCAAAGAATCTGTTATATATGCTGGTTATCATTCCGTTCTGGACGAATTCACTGATCCGTATCTATGGATGGAAGACATTTCTTGGTTCATCCGGCTGGTTGAATACCGTGCTTATGAAGCTGCATCTGATATCAGAGCCATTGAACCTCTTATATAATCAGGGAACTACCGTATTTGGTATGGTGTACTGCCTGTTCCCATTTATGGTACTTCCGCTTTATACCGCGATCGGCAAGCTGGATCATACTTTACTGGAGGCTTCCTCTGATCTTGGAGCTAAGGGCTGGCGGACTTTCTTTGAAGTGATCCTGCCGCTGACAGCCAGCGGAATTTTCTCCGGCTGTATCATGGTATTTATCCCATGTCTTGGATATTTCTTTGTATCGAATATCTTAGGTGGTGGAAATGCAGATGTTATTGGTAACCTGATCGAGCGCCAGTTCAAGAGTGGAAATAACTGGCCTCTTGGTGCAGCCTTATCCATCATATTAATTGTTGTCACATTGATCCTCGTCAAACTGTACCAGAAGACAGGCGGCGATATGGATAGTCTGGGGGTGTAAACGATGAGCAGAAAAGCAAAAGTAAGAACAAAGAGTATTCTTTCAAAGATCTTTTGTTCTCTGATTTATATTGTATTGTTTATGCCAATTGCAGTTGTTGTAGTGAATTCCTTTAATGCAACGACATCAAAACCATATCTGACCTGGAAGGGGTTTACATTTGACTGGTATGTGAAATTGTTTGAAAATCAGTCGCTTCTTACATCCTTTGGCAATACGATGATCATAGCATTGGTCACAACTGTACTTTCAACGATTATAGGTACGCTCGGTGCGATCGGAATGTACAAATATAAATTCAAAGGAAAAGGGATCATAGACGGACTTTTATATATCCCGGTCGTTATTCCTGAGATTGTAATGGGTATATCCTTACTTACGGTATTCGCAAAGGTCTCGATCCCAAGAGGTATGCTTACATTGATCATTGCACATATCACCTTCTGTGTGCCATATGTTATCTTCAATGTCAGGGCAAGATTATCCGGCTATGATATTTCGATTGAAGAAGCAAGTATGGATCTGGGAGCTAACCGCATCCGTACATTCTGGGAGATCACACTTCCGGTTTTAAGACCCGGCATTACAGCCGGTGCATTACTGGCATTTACGTTATCGATTGACGACGTTATCATAAGCTACTTTGTAAATGGTAATACGATGACTTATCCGTTACAGGTTATGGCAAGTATTAAGAGTGGAGTAGCACCTGATGTAAATGCATTATCAGCGCTGATCTTAGCAGGCACGATCATCTTTGTTGTCCTGACTCAGGGCAATCTGTTTAAGAAGAAAAAACAGTAGCTGTATAGAATGAAACAGTAAACAATTTATAGAAGTAACCGAACAAGGTTCAAGAGTAGAAGGGAGACATAATTATGAAGAAAAACAGAAAAAGAGCAGTAAGTATTGCATTATCACTTGTTCTTGCAATGACAGCAGTAAATATCACAGGCTGTGGTAAGAAAGCAGACAGTACAAACGGAGAGTTAAACCTGTTCATCTGGACAGAGTATGTACCGGATGAAGTAATTAAGGATTTTGAAAAAGAATATGGAATTAAAGTAAATGTATCAACATTCTCATCCAATGAGGATATGCTTGCAAAGGTAAAATCAGAGGATGAAGGAACTTATGATATCGTACAGCCGAGTGACTATATGGTAGAATCCATGATCGCTCAGGGAATGCTTGAGAAGTTGGATCAGGATGCACTTACCAATCTGTCAAATATTGGTAGTCAGTATCTGGATCCTACATATGATCCGGGCAATGTCTACTCCGTTCCTTATCAGGGTGGGGTGGCAGCGATCGCAGTCAACACCGACAAGGTATCAACAGATATTAAGGGATACGCAGATCTCTTTGATCCTTCATTAAAAGGACAGATCGTAGCACTGGATGACTACAGAGCAGTTATCGGTATGACGGAGAGAAGCATGGGACTCAGCATGAATGAAACAGATACAGCAAAGCTTGCCGAGGTTGAAACGAAGCTTCTGACATTAAAGGATAATATCGCAGTATATGACAGTGACAGTCCAAAGTCATCTCTGATCAGCGGAGATTGTAATGTTGGTTACTGCTGGGCTGCTGAAGTAGCGCTTGCTATGGATGAGAACCCATCGATCAAGATTGTATTCCCTGAAGAGGGCGCATATAAATTCATTGATAACTGGGCAATCGCAAAGGGTGCCAAGAACTATGATAATGCAATGAAATTCATCAACTATATGTGTGATCCGGATGTTGCTACAAAGGTTATGGCGGAATACCCATATCTGAATGCGAATGCAACTGCAGTGGAGGCAAATGAAGATTACAGGAACAATGAAGCAAAGAATGTACCGGTTGAGGTATTTGAAAAAGGTGAATTTGTTGGAAATCTTGATACAGATACATTGACTGTTTACAACGATATGTGGAACAAATTAAAGCAGTAATACAAAACGGCAAAAGGCAGACAAAAAAAGTTGATCAGGAGGAGTAAGATATATGGAACCAAAAAAGATGTATATTGATGGTGAGTGGGTAACAGGAAGTATGGAAAAGCCGTTTGACGTTATCAATCCGGCGACCGGAGAAGTGCTCGCGCAGGTCTATGAAAGCAGTGTAGAAGATACCAGACGTGCGATCGCTGCGGCAAAGAAATCATTTTACCAGACAAGAGAGTGGCGTGATATGGATTCCCAGACCAGAAGTGATATGATTCTAAAGATCGCAGATCTGATCGACAAATATGCCGATGAACTGGCAATGCTGGATACTCTGGATAATGGTAAGCCGCTTCGTGAAGCAGAAGGAGATATCAGTGATGGTATTCATTGCTTCCGTTATTACGCAGGTCTTTGCAAGACTCCGCATGGTGGTGTATATGAGGTAAATGATGGATTTGGCAAGATGCATTCATATGAGACCAGAGAGCCGGTCGGCGTCTGTGCGCAGATCACTCCATGGAATTATCCGTTTTTGATGTCTGTCTGGAAACTGGCTCCTGCACTTGCAGCAGGAAACAGTATCGTGTTTAAACCAAGTCCAAAGGCTCCGCTTTCAACAATCCGGTTATTCGAGATCTTTGAAGAAGCAGGACTTCCGAAGGGCTGCGTCAATCTGTTACAGGGTGATGCTGAGGTCGGAACGGAAATGGGCGAGAATACCGATGTTGATATGATCACATTTACAGGAAGTACCAGAGTCGGTCAGAGCCTGATGAAAGCAGCCGCTACAAATGTGAAGAAGATCGGACTGGAGCTTGGTGGCAAATCACCAAATGTCATTTTCGCAGATGCAGATCTGGATGGCGCTGTAGAGTGGGCAATGATCGGTATTTTCTTCAATCAGGGAGAGGTATGTTCCGCAGGATCCAGAATCATCATAGAAGAAAGCATCCATGATGAGTTTGTTGCCAGATTAAAGAAAAAGGCGGAAGCCATGACGATCGGCAATCCGGTGAACAATCCGGATATCGGACCAGTCATTACGGAAAAGGATATGGAGAAAGTTCTGTCTTACATAAAGAGTGGTATCGAGGAAGGCGCAACACTTGTAACAGGTGGTGAGCGCTATACAGAAGGAGAATGTGCAAAGGGCTACTTTGTACGTCCAACGATCTTTGATAATTGTACTTCGGATATGAAGATTGTCCGTGAGGAGATCTTTGGTCCCGTTGTCAGCATCCAGACCTTTAAGACAGAGGAAGAAGCGATTGCGATGGCAAATGATACCGTATATGGTCTTGCCGGAGCTGTATTTACTTCAGATATAACCAGAGCACATCGTGTGATCAGTGAGCTTCGCGCAGGTATCACATGGATCAACTGCTACAACCCAACCTTCAATGAAGCACCTTGGGGCGGCTATAAGATGAGCGGTATTGGCAGAGAGCTTGGCGTTCATGGTATCGAGGAATATCAGGAGGTTAAGCAGATCAATATCAATCTGAACCCGGGTATTGTAGGCTGGTATGAACACTAGATAAAACAGACCGTTCACTTTCTGAAAAATGAAGGTGGGCGGTTTTTTAATGCGTTTCAAATACCGAATGATTTGGCGAATAACAGAAATAGGGTAGAAAATGATACTTCGATAGAGGTATGACGATGAAATTACAAGTCAGTTATATGAGCTAAATATACTTATATTTAATTATATATAATAGATAAATGGTAGATAAATGGTATAAATTAGTAATTGAAAAAGAGCATGAGATACGATAATATACAGACATAGAAGCAAAGGAGCTTGTGAACAGGTCACAGGCTCCTTTTTTTCAGTTTAATGGCCGTAAAATTTATACTTCAATCAATGATTGTAAATGTTCATGGAAAGGTTGTGTTAGGTAACATACAGGATCAGACAGACACACGATAACACGAATATATTTTAAGGAGGATTTTAATATGAGTTATGAACAGGTAAGTAAGGATTTGGAAAAGGTAATAGGTTATATCCATTCAGATGAATTAACAGACGATGAAAAGAAATTAATGACAGAACAGACATTAGATTATTTTGATAATTATGTAAGCCCGGGCTGGTTAAAATACAGAAAGTCAGTATCTACCAACTCAGCAGTGCTTGAGTGGAAAGATCATGACGGCGTATGTGATGGCTTATATGGTGAAGAATTCATTGACTGTCTTGGTGGTTTCGGTATTTATACATGTGGTCATAGAAATCCGGAGATCCTTGATACCGTAAAGGCACAGCTTGATCATCAGGCGCTTCATTCACAGGAGCTGTTGGATCCGCTTCGTGGATATCTTGCGAAGGCAGTTGCAGATATCACACCGGGTGATCTTCAGTATTGTTTCTTTACAAATGGTGGTGCAGAGGCAGTCGAAATGGCATTGAAGCTTGCCAGAATCGCAACAGGCGGAAGATGGTATATCTCAACCGTTGGTGCATTCCATGGTAAATCAATGGGTGCAATCTCAATGGGTGGTAAGAATACATACAGAGTTCCATATACACCTATGGTACAGCAGGTACAGCATGTAGAATATGGTAATGCAGAGGATGCAAGAAAGGCAATCCGTAACCTGATCGCTGTTGGTGAAAAGGTTGCAGCCATGATCGTTGAACCAATTCAGGGCGAGGCTGGTGTTATCGTTCCACCGGAAGGATATCTGACAGAGTTAAGACAGATCTGTGATGAGTATGGTGTAGCGTTGATCTTTGATGAGATCCAGACAGGTATGGGTCGTACCGGTACAATGTGGAGATGCGAAGCAGAAGGCGTAACACCGGATATCATGACATTCGGTAAAGCATTTGGTGGTGGTATTATGCCAATCACAGGTATTATCTGTAAGCCATCCATGTGGGTACAGCAGTTGATCGACAACCCATGGTTACTTGGTTCTCCTACATTTGGTGGTAACCCTGTATGTTGTTCGGCAGCGATCGCAACGATCAAATACATGATTGATAATGATATTCCAGGACAGTGTGCAAGCAAAGGTAAGATCTTAAAGGCAGGACTTGAAAGTCTGAAGGCAAAATATCCTGAGATCATCGATGATGTCAGAGGCGTAGGTCTGATGCTTGCGGTTGAGTTCGTTACATCTGATATCGGTTACAGCATCGCAAAGGGCTTGTTCTCAAGAGGTGTTATGACAGCCGGAACACTTGTAAACTCCAAGTGTATCCGTTTCGAGCCGACAGCGGTTATTACAGAGGAACAGATCGCAGCCGTTATCGAGCGTATGGATGCGGCACTTGCTGATACGAAGAAAGAATATAATCTGTAAATTCATCGGTATATCGTGATGGAAAATCATCTGACCATAGTATAGGCAATGATTTTTCGGATGCATAGAATGTGCGAAGTATATATAAGACTACCGTTTATTCGGATACAGATTTGATCGTCAGTTGAAACTGCTATGATCAGACTGCCGGATGGACGGTAGTTTTGTTTTATAGAAATATTTATCCTGTAAAGCAATTTTGTTCTGGGGTAAAAGAGTCGAAGCGGCTCTTTGTATTTATACATAAATAGGGTATAATAAAGCTATTCATTCTATATGGGGAGGTATATACAGATGAGAAAATTAAAGATCACATTTAACGCGCCGGTGACGCTGGGCTTTGTATTCATTTGTTTTGTTGTAACGCTGCTTGGGGTACTGACCGGTGGCGGAAGTACCCGGTTATTATTTATGACATATCATTCATCGCTTACAAATCCACTCACATATCTGCGATTCTTTACACATGTATTCGGGCATGCAGGATGGAGTCATTTTATCGGAAATGCCTCCTATCTGTTATTGCTTGGACCGATGTTAGAAGAAAAATATGGTTCGAAAGAAATGTTGGAAGTGATCGGTGTAACAGCACTTGCGACCGGTATTGTGAATTACATCTTTTTCTGGAATGTAGCACTTTGTGGAGCGAGTGGTGTCGTATTTGCATTTATCGTGCTGGCGTCCTTTACCGGATTCCGAGCAGGCGAAATTCCGTTATCCTTTATTCTGGTTGCGATCATCTTTATCGGACAGCAGGTATATGAAGGTATCGTAGTACAGGACAATATCTCGAATATGGCACATATCATTGGCGGTATTGTGGGTGCAGTTGTCGGATATAATCTGAACCGGAAATAAACGGTGTGATATTTGCAAGGGAGGACTTCTCAAATGAATCGAACATGTGAAATACATGACACCATATTGCAGGATGATCTGAAATTGAGAGAAAGACCGCTTAAGGTTCTGGCGGCTGTTGATTCTTTTAAGGACAGTATGACATCTGTTCAGGCAGGCATGGCGGTTAAAAAAGGTCTGGAGAAAAATTATAAGAATTGTGAGATCGAAGTGGTTCCGGTTGCAGATGGCGGAGAGGGAACCATGGATGCGATCGCCTATGGAAAATCGAACATGAAACGTAATACAGTTAATGTAACAGGACCGCTTGGACAGGTCGTAAAGGCTTCTTATATCGGTTATGATGAAGCAGGAGAAAAAGTAGCATTGATCGAGATGGCAGAGGCAGCAGGACTTCCGCTTGTACCGGAGTCAGCCAGAAATCCGATGCATACAACTACATATGGAGTAGGCGAGATGATAAAGGATGCCATGCTGCATGGATGCCGGAGCTTTATTATAGGGATTGGCGGAAGCGCAACAAATGATGCCGGGATCGGAATGCTGCAGGCACTTGGATGCCATTTTCTTGACGAACATGGAAACGAAGTTTGCTATGGAGCAGAAGGACTTTCCAAAGTATGCGAGATTCACACAGAGGATATGTTACCGGAGCTTTCAGCATGTTCATTTCAGATTGCCTGTGACGTTACAAATCCGCTGGTTGGCGAGAATGGATGCAGCTATATCTTTGCACCGCAAAAGGGAGCAGATGCTCAGATGGTAGAGAACATGGAGAAATCCATGGTGCGTTATGCAGATCTGGTGGAACAGCAGAATTGGTCAGGCTGTAAGCAGGATAAAGTGCAAATGAATACAGATCCGGAGAAGTGTCAGATGGACAGCATAATAAATCGTATGACACCGGGAGCAGGTGCAGCAGGCGGCCTAGGATATGCATTTCTGATGTTCCTGCATGCAAGATTACGACCGGGAATTGATATAGTATTTGATGAGATCCATTTAAAAGAAAGAATAAAAAATGTCGATCTGGTTATTACCGGAGAGGGCAGGATGGATGCACAGACGTTAATGGGAAAAACACCGGCGGGCGTAGCGAAACTTGCAAAAGCACAGCAGAAAAAAGTGGTTGCATTTGCAGGCTGCTTCGGGGAAGGCATCGAACAATGTATGGAGAGCGGCTTGTTTGATGCGTGTTATTCCATAACCGACGGACTGTCCGAAGAGGAACGAGGGAGAGCCATGCAGACAGAATGTGCCATGCAGAATATGGAACGAGCTGTGAGAGAGAAACTATAGCAAATAAGAAAGCCTGAATAGAGCAGTAAACTCTATTTGGGCTTTTTATGTAAGAACATTTAAAAGTCATATCACACTGTTAATATAGGCGTAAGGAGGTAAGAAATATGACATATCAGATACTGATGATTGAAGATGATGAACAGATCTGCGAAGTGGTGAAAGATTACTTTACCAGAGAAAGTGAAAATGAGATCGTGGTACGGACGGCACAGAACGGACAGGACGGGCTGGATTTATTTGAGACGGAACGGGTGGATCTTGTATTGTTAGACATCATGCTTCCGGGAATGGACGGCTTTGCGATCTGCCGGGAGATGCGCAGGACGAGCATGGTTCCGATCCTGTTTTTAACAGCCAGAAGTTCCGAACGGGATATCCTGCTTGGATATGATCTCGGCTGTGACGATTATATCATCAAACCATTTTCCCTTGTGACCTTATATGCGAAATGCAAGGCACTGATCAGACGATCAAAGGATATCAGCAGAACCGGAGAACTGGTCTGCGGCAGGATACATATGAAGCCGTCGGAGTACAGGGTTCTTGTGGATTCTCAGGAAATAGAACTTGCGCCGAAAGAGTTTGCATTGTTACGGATGCTGCTCGAGAACAAAAACAAAACTGTGGCAAGAGAACGGCTGCTGATCGGTGTATGGGGTTATGATTATGAAGGCAGTGATCGTTGTGTGGATAATCACATTCGAAAGATTCGAAAACATCTTGGAAGTGCAGGAAAGCAGATTAAAACAGTGATAGGAAATGGATATCAGATACGGGGTGATGACGATGAAAAAGAACAAAAAGAATGATAAAAAAAGAAATGCATTATTGTCGGAGCGGCAGAAAAGAAAAAGACAAAAGATAAAAAGAAAATGGATATGGATTTCATCTGGCATTATAGCAGTCAGCATAATATTGTATCTGCTGGTGATCGGTTATTACAGAAATCAGGTCAATCTGGAATTAAAAGAATATTTTCAGGTATCAACAAATAGTGTCAGTGCAAGTTTGGCTGAATGTCAGGAAGATATTGCAGGTATGACAGATATAGAGGAAGCCCGTAATAAAATACAGGAGGTCCTTGCGGAAGAAAACACACCATACTTTCTGACTGCCGTTTACAGGCGACATCTGGAAAGTTCAGATGCAGTAAGTAATATAACAGAAAAAGACAGTACAAAAGCTGTAGATGAAATTCAAGAAACAGAAACTACAAAGCAAATAGACAAAAATGAAACAGAAAAATTAGAACACCAAGTACAGGATATAGAGGACGATATGGAGCAGATGCAGTTCGAAGTACAGTTGTATTCACCGATTATGCCTACCTTCCAGCAGGTGGTGCAAAATGCTGGTGCCGGGGAATTTACGTGGAGTCTCCATGGAAGAGTGGGTGAGACCAATCTGTATAGTAAGACAAGCAGGTATTTGTTGGATAAGATGGAGACCCTCGGAACATATCCGGAAGATACAACAGAGAGTATAAGTGGTTATCTGGGTGGAAACTATTATTTTAAAAGTCAGTATGTCGTTTTTGACAATGATATATATTATATCGTATCCGCTATGTATGCAGATCCATTTGGCTGGCATACAGAAGGCATCTGGTTATTTTATGGAGGGCTTGCAGTTGTATTTCTCATTATAATTGCAACGATCCTGATGGCGTTTATATCCTGTAGACGGACATTTTCACAGATGGAAGATGCAGAGAGAAAAGAAACGGTTATTACAGCACTTGCACATGATGTAAAAAGTCCATTGATGGCAATTTCCGGGTATGCAGAGAATCTGAAACAGTTAAACCAGACAGGAGAGTGCCGGCATTACATAGATGTTATTTTGGAAAATACATCTTACATGAATGAACTTTTATGCCAGTTAAGCGAGTATATCAAGCTTGGTAAAATGGAAGCGTTACAGACAGAGTCTGTAAGCATCGAACAGATATGGGAGCCGTTACAGGAACGGTATCAGAATCTTCTGGATGAAAAAGGTCTGGAGGTAAGAATGTCAGGAAACTGTACGGTAAAAGGTGATCCGCTGATGCTTTCCCATATGTTAGAGAATCTGTTTGTAAATGCAATTAAGTATTCACTGAAAGGAAGTGTGATCCGGCTGGTATTAAAGGAAGATCATCTGATCCTTAGCAATCCGATGGAACAGCCGATTACAACCGATCCGGAGGAGTTATGGAAGCCATTTGTAAAGGGAGACGAAGCAAGAACCGGCAGAAGCGGAAGCGGAATCGGATTGAGCATCGTGCAGGAGATCATGCAGATATTTGGCTACCACGGAAGTTTAAAAACAGAAGACGGTGAATTTGAAATAATGATTTATTTTTAAATAGAGAGTAGAAATTTTAAATAGTAGATTGACAGTGGTCTTACTATTATGTAACAAGCCTATCCACTCTGTGTAACTTCGAACTAACTTCGATCAAGTCGAGCTAAGGTCTCAGTTACGAATGTCGGTACTTGGGCAGCGTATTTTGCTGCCTTATGTACCGCTACATGAGGATAGAATGAGAATGTCTTGTGTAATAATAGGTAAGACCACTGTCAATCTGTTTTGTATAGTTTGCAGTTAGAATACGCCAGAATCGCATTGCAAACACATGGAAAATAGGCTATATTTATGGGTGGTACTGTTAGTTCCATGTAACAGGAAGTAAGAGGAAATTTGTATGAATGAAAACGAGATTTCAGAGATGATTGAGCTTGCGATGCAGGCAAGAACAAAGGCATATGCGCCATATTCGAATTTTCAGGTGGGAGCCTGTGTAAAGATGGAGAATGGAAGTTATTATACAGGATGCAACATAGAGAATGCTGCCTATGGGGCAACAAACTGTGCGGAACGGACGGCTGTTTTTAAGGCAGTCAGTGAAGGATGCAGAAAGCTGTCTGCGATCGCGATCGTTGGCGGACTAAAGAACGGAGAATGTGACTATACTTATCCATGTGGGATATGCAGACAGGTCATTGCCGAATTTGCCGAACAAGGCTGCGTGATCGTTGTAGCAAAGAACAAACAGGAATATAGGATGTATTCGGTAGAAGAGCTGCTTCCGGAGACATTTCATTTGAATAAAGAAGAATAAAGGAGACATCAGATTGAGAGACTTAAAAGAATTAACAGGGTATGACATCATAACAGAAGAAAAGATCCCTGAAGTAAATGGAACAGGTTATATCTTAAGCCACAAGAAGACAAAGGCCAGAGTGCTTGTAATTGCAAATGATGATGAGAACAAGGTGTTTAATATCGGATTCCGGACACCACCGTATGATGATTCTGGTATTCCACATATTCTGGAACATTCGGTATTATGCGGTTCCAGAAAATATCCGGTAAAAGACCCGTTTGTAGAACTGGCAAAGGGTTCATTAAATACATTCTTAAATGCAATGACATATTCTGATAAGACGGTATATCCGATTGCAAGCTGTAACGAAAAGGATTTTGAAAATCTTATGGATGTCTATCTGGATGCGGTATTCTATCCGAATATTTATGAACATACAGAGATCATGCGTCAGGAAGGCTGGCATTATGAACTTGAAACTGTAGAAGGGGAACTGATCTATAATGGTGTTGTGTTTAATGAGATGAAGGGTGCATTTTCATCTCCGGAACAGCAGATGTATTCAAAGATTGAAAAACTTCTTCTTGCTGACACACCATACAAGAATGAATCCGGTGGTGATCCTGCAGCGATTCCAACATTAAGTCAGGAACGTTTTCTTGATTTTCACAGAAAGTATTATCATCCGTCAAACAGTTATATTTATCTGTATGGTGATCTTGATATGTATAAGGAATTGGACTATATCGATAAGGAGTATCTCTCGAGCTTTGATTATAGAGAGATTGATTCTACGATCGCTGTGCAGACAGCCTATGAACAGATGAAGGATGAGAGCTGCTTTTATTCGATCGCAGAAAATGAGAGCGAAGAAAATCAGACATTTTTAACCTATAATATGGTAGTTGGCAGCAGCCTTGATAAGAAGCAGTCCGTTGCCATGAATATACTGGAATACGCAATTATGGACGCTCCGGGCGCACCATTGAAGAAAGCATTAGTAGATGCAGGGATCGGAGAGGATGTCTTTGCTTCCTTTGATGATGGGATCCGGCAGACAATCTTTTCAATCGTAGCAAGAAATGCAAATATGTCCGATAAGGAACGTTTTGTGTCTGTGATCAGGGATACACTGACCGATCTTTCCGGGCATGGAGAAGAAGGAAAGGCGATCGATCGGACTTCGATCGAGGCTGCGATCAATAATTTTGAGTTTAAACATAAGGAAGCAAACTTCGGCAGATTTCCGAAGGGGCTTATGATGGGTCTGGATGCATTTAATACATGGCTGTATGATGATGCATCTGCACTTGAAATGTTTAAGTTAAATGAAGTATATGATGAATTGAAAGAAAGTCTGAAAACCGGATATTTTGAAGAACTGATCTGGGAAAAGCTGGTTCAGAATACCTTTGGTATGATTTTTGTTATGAAGCCGAAGAAGGGGCTTGATAAGGAGAATGATGCAGCAGAGAAGCAGAAGCTTGCAGACTATAAGGCCTCTCTTACGGAAAATGAGCTTGAACAGGTTGTATCAGATACAAAGGAATTAAAATTATATCAGGAGACACCATCTCCGGCAGAGGATATGGAGAAGGTTCCGTTGCTTAATATTTCTGATATCAGAAAAGAGATCCATCCGTTAAAGAACCGTGAGGACAGCATTTATGGTATGCCATTAATAAGTCATGATATCTTTACTAACGGAATCGGTTATCTGGAGTTTATATTTGATATCAATGATCTGGATGCAGAGTTTGTTCCATATGCAGAGCTGCTCACTAACATTTTCAAATATGTGGATACAGAGCATTACACATATGGTGAACTGTCCAATCAGATCAATTTCCATACCGGTGGTATCGGATTTTCTACAGGAGCCATGTATAAGGATGGCGGGAAGGATCATCTTTCATTCTTCTCCGTTAAGACAAAGGCCATGTATGACAAGCTTGGAGAAGGTTTGAAGCTGATCGAGGAGATCCTGTTCACATCGAAGCTTTCGGATAAGAAGAGATTGAAAGAGATTATATCGGAAGAAAAGGCCGGACTTAAGACTGATCTGATATCCTCAGGGCATATCACATCTGCAACACGCGCGATGTCTTATGTCTCAGATGTGATGGCATTTAAGGATATGACAGAGGGAATCGGATATTATGATTTCTTACAGGAGTTGGATCAGGATTTTGAGCAGAATGCAGATGCGATCATTGAGAAGCTGCAGACAACGCTTGCCGAGATCCTCAGAAAAGGAGCGGTAACAATTTCTTATACCGGTGACAATGATATCAAGGAAATATTGGGTGCAGATATTGAGGCATTTGCAAGAAAGCTGTCGACCAGACCTGCCTTTGCAGAAAAACGTGTGATGGAAAAAGCTGTTAAGAACGAAGCCTTTAAGACAGCAAGCCAGGTACAGTATGCGGCTCTCGCAGGAAATTATAAAGAAAAAGGATTTGAATATACCGGAGCACTGGAAGTCCTACAGGTGATCTTCTCCTATGGATATCTCTGGGAGAATATCCGTGTAAAGGGTGGGGCATATGGAGCTATGTGTTCATTTGCCAGATCAGGAATGGGATATTTTACATCCTACAGAGATCCGAACCTGATGGAGACATATGATATCTATAAGAGGGCAGCAGACTATGTGGCAGGCTTTGATGCAAGCGACAGAGATATGACCAAATATCTGATCGGTGCGATCGCGAAGTTAGATTCTCCAATGACACCATCAGCAGAAGGAGCATTCAGCCAGACCTGTTACTTTGCAGGTATTACAGATGAGCAGCTTCAGAAAGAACGTGATCAGGTGCTTACTGCAAATGTAGAAACGATCCGTTCACTGGCACCTGTGATCCGGGCGATCACAGATGGCGGGGTTATCTGTGCGATCGGTGGGGAAGATAAGATCGAACAGAATCGGGCAAAGTTTAAAGAAGTAAAAGATCTATAGTTTTTACAGAAGTAACGAAAGAAGATATAAGTATATAGATTTGTAAATAGTTCTCCGGCAGGTTACAGAATTCTGTGCCGAATGGAGAACATGAATACATACAGAGTATGGAAGGAGAAGTATGAACGATACATACAAATCAGGATTTGTTGCGATCATAGGAAGACCAAATGTAGGTAAATCCACACTGATGAATCAGTTGATCGGACAGAAGATCGCGATAACGAGCAGTAAGGCGCAGACAACAAGAAACCGTATTCAGACCGTGTATACCTCGGATGAAGGACAGATTGTTTTCCTCGATACACCTGGAATCAACAGGGCCAAGAACAAGCTTGGTGAATATATGTTAAAGGTGGCAGAGGGAACATTAAATGAAGTAGATGTCGTTATGTGGATCGTTGAAGCAACGACATTTATCGGAGCAGGAGAACGATATATCATTGAACAGTTAGAACGTGTTAAGACCCCGATCATCATTGTGGTAAATAAGATCGATGCGGTAAGTGAAGAAGAAGTATTCAAGGCAATCTCGACCTATAAGGATGCCTGCAGTCATGCGGAGATCGTTCCGGTATCGGCATTAAAGGGAAAGAACAAAGATGAACTGATAAAGACGCTGTTCAAATACCTTCCATACGGACCACAGTTCTATGATGAAGACACGATCACCGATCAGCCGGAGCGACAGATCGTATCCGAACTGATTCGGGAGCAGGCTTTAAGACTTCTGGATAAAGAGATCCCACACGGAATCGCGGTTGTTATTGATTCGATGAAGGAACGTCCGAACGGACGGCTTATGGATATAGATGCAACAATCATCTGTGAACGGGATTCCCATAAGGGTATTATTATCGGAAAGCAGGGCGCAATGCTGAAAAAGATCGGCAGCAATGCAAGATATGGCATTGAACAGCTATTAGATACACATGTGAATCTGAAACTTTGGGTAAAGGTGAAGAAGGATTGGCGGGATACCGATACCCTTCTTCGAAATTATGGTTATAAGATGGATGAATCATGAAGGATGAGATAGTATTAAACGGAATCGTGCTTTCCTCCGGGCTGCAGGGAGAATATGACAGACGGCTTGTTATACTGACCAGAGAGCAGGGGAAGATCACGGCATTTGCAAAGGGAGTCCGACGACCAAGCAGCCAGTTGATCTCAAAGACGCAGCTGTTTGTCATGGGAGCATTTACTGTATATCCGGGAAGAAATGCATATACATTAATCAACGTAGATGCAAAGGAATATTTTCATGAACTGACCTTTGATATGAACAAATACTGTTACGGATCTTACTTTTGTGAGATGATGTCATATTTTACAAGAGAAGGCGACCGGTCGGCAGATTATCTGAATCTGCTGTTTGTTAGTCTGAATGCATTAAAAAAAGGACTGCTGCCGGTGAAACTGATCCGTTGTGTATATGAATTGAAGATCATGGATATCTTTGGACAGGGACTGCAGAGTTTTCACTGCCCGGTCTGTGGAAGCGACAAGCTGACACGGATATTTGATCCCTTATCCGGTGGAATCCTGTGTGAGAACTGCCGGAGCAAGGCTAAGAAAAGCATTCATATATCAGAAGATGCAAGATATGTGCTTCAGTATATTAATGGAGCGACGCTTGGAAATCTGTATAATTTCACGGTTTCAGACAGTGTGCTGGAAGAACTTATGATGATCACAAAGGAATTTCTGGCGGTATATGTAGACCGGAAATTCAATTCTGTAGAAATAATTGAATCCCTGTCTTGAAAAAAACAGGGAGAGAAGGTACAATAACGTACAAATAAAAGATGAAATATAAATGGAGGACATTATGGAAAAGACATTAGACAAGATCGTTGCTTTAGCAAAGAACAGAGGTTTTGTATATCCGGGTTCAGAGATTTATGGTGGACTTGCAAATACATGGGATTACGGTAACCTTGGTGTTGAGTTAAAGAACAATGTAAAAAAGGCTTGGTGGAAAAAGTTCATACAGGAGAATCCATATAATGTAGGTGTTGACTGTGCGATCCTGATGAACCCACAGACATGGGTAGCATCCGGACATCTTGGCGGTTTTGCAGATCCTTTGATGGACTGTAAAGAGTGCCATGAAAGATTCCGTGCAGACAAGCTGATCGAAGACTACATGGCAGAGAATAACATGGAGATCGAAGGTTCCGTTGATGGCTGGTCAAATGAAGAAATGGAGAGCTTTATCGAAGAAAAGAATATCTGCTGTCCTTCATGCGGAAAACATAATTTTACAGGTATCAGACAGTTCAACCTGATGTTCAAGACATTCCAGGGTGTAACAGAGGATGCAAAGAATACAGTATATTTAAGACCTGAGACAGCACAGGGTATCTTTGTAAATTTCAAGAATGTACAGAGAACATCCAGAAAGAAGATCCCGTTTGGTATCGGTCAGATCGGTAAGTCATTCCGTAACGAGATCACACCTGGTAACTTCACATTCCGTACCAGAGAGTTTGAGCAGATGGAGCTGGAATTCTTCTGTGAACCGGGAACAGACCTTGAATGGTTTGATTACTGGAGAAGCTTCTGTATCAACTGGCTAAAAGACCTTGGTATCAAGGATGAAGAGATGCGTGCCCGTGATCATTCACCGGAAGAGCTTTGCTTCTACAGCAAGGGTACAACAGATATAGAGTTCTTATTCCCATTTGGATGGGGCGAGCTTTGGGGTATCGCAGACAGAACGGATTATGATCTGACTCAGCATCAGACTGTATCCGGCGAACCAATGGATTATTTTGATGATGAGAAGAAAGAGAAATACATTCCATATGTTATCGAACCATCACTTGGTGCTGATCGTGTAACACTTGCATTCCTTTGTGCTGCATATGATGAAGAAAATATCGGAACAGAGGAGAAGCCGGATGTAAGAACTGTATTACATTTCCATCCTGCACTTGCACCTGTTAAGATCGGTGTCCTTCCACTGAGCAAGAAACTCGGCGAGGAAGCAGAAAAGGTATATGCTGAATTATGCAAATACTACAACTGTGAATACGACGACAGAGGAAATATCGGTAAGCGTTACAGAAGACAGGATGAGATCGGAACTCCGTTCTGTGTAACTTATGATTTTGATTCAGAAGAAGATGGTGCTGTAACAGTCCGTGACAGAGATACCATGGAGCAGGAAAGAGTAAAGATCGAAGATCTGAAGGCATATTTTGAGAAGAAATTCGAATATTAATCAGATGAAATGAATCAATATCTCGGATTAGAGTGCCCGGTTGATCGAATCTGAAAAATAAAAGGGACATTTGTCGGAAAAGAACATTATCCGGCGGATGTCTCTTTCTTTTTGAAAAAGATTCCGGAATATGCGGTTAAAAAGAGAAAAAAATTGAAAAAAGTGGTTTAATATTATTAGGTCATATGATATAATCACGTCAGAGTGGTGGGAAAATTCTGCCCTAAAGCAGGCTTTTTTCAGCATATATTTAATTAGATACGTAGGAGGTAATAAACAAATGGCAAACAAGTGGGTTTATATGTTTAGCGAAGGCGACATGACCATGCGTAATCTTCTCGGTGGTAAGGGTGCAAACCTTGCAGAGATGACAACAATTGGTCTTCCAGTTCCACAGGGTTTCACAATCACAACAGAGGCTTGTACTCAGTACTATGAAGATGGTCGTAAGATCAACGACGAGATCATGGCACAGGCTATGGAAGGTGTTAAGAAGATGGAGGAGATCAACGGCAAGAAGTTCGGAGATCTTGAGAATCCATTATTAGTATCAGTTCGTTCAGGTGCTAGAGCATCTATGCCGGGTATGATGGATACAATCCTTAACCTTGGTTTAAATGACGAAGTTGTTGCTGCAATGATCGCACACAACCCAGATCCAGCATTCGAGCGTTTCGTATATGATTCTTACAGACGTTTCATTCAGATGTTCTCAGACGTTGTTATGGAAGTTGGTAAGAAGTACTTTGAGCAGCTCATCGATAAGATGAAAGAAGAGAAGGGTGTTAAGTTCGACGTAGAACTTACAGCAGCTGATCTTAAGACTCTTGCAGAGCAGTTCAAGGCTGAATACAAGAACCAGTTAGGAACAGATTTCCCTTCAGACCCAGTTGAGCAGTTAAAGTTAGCTATCGAAGCTGTATTCCGTTCATGGGACAACCCACGTGCAAACGTATACAGAAGAGATAACGATATCCCTTATTCATGGGGTACAGCAGTTAACGTAATGCCTATGGTATTCGGTAACTTAAATAATGAATCCGGTACAGGTGTTGCATTTACTCGTGACCCTGCAACAGGTGAGAAGAAGCTTATGGGTGAGTTCCTTATCAATGCACAGGGCGAAGACGTAGTTGCCGGTGTTCGTACACCAATGCCAATCGCTCAGATGGAGCAGGAATTCCCAGAAGCATATGCAGAATTCCTTAAGGTATGTGAGACTCTTGAGAATCACTACCATGATATGCAGGATATGGAGTTCACAGTTGAGAACAAGAAGCTGTACATGTTACAGTGTCGTAATGGTAAGAGAACAGCTCAGGCAGCTCTCCAGATCGCTTGTGACCTTGTTGATGAAGGACATAAGACAGAGGAAGAAGCAGTTGCTATGATCGATCCTCGTAACCTTGATACACTTCTTCACCCACAGTTTGATGCAGCAGCTCTTAAGGCAGCTACACCAATGGGCAAAGGTCTTGGTGCTTCACCAGGTGCTGCTTGTGGTAAGATCGTATTTACTGCTGACGATGCAGAAGCATGGGCAGCTAAGGGCGAGAAGGTTGTTCTTGTACGTCTTGAGACATCACCAGAAGATATCACAGGTATGAAGTCCGCACAGGGTATCTTAACAGTTCGTGGTGGTATGACATCACATGCTGCTGTAGTTGCGCGTGGTATGGGTACTTGCTGTGTATCAGGTTGTGGCGATATCATCATGGATGAAGAGAACAAGAAGTTCACACTTGCCGGCAAAGAGTTCCATGAGGGAGATTTCATCTCAATCGATGGTACAACGGGTAACATTTACGATGGAGTTATCAAGACAGTTGATGCTTCAATCGCAGGTACATTCGGTCGTGTTATGGCATGGGCTGATAAGTACAGAACACTTAAGGTTAGAACAAATGCTGATACACCGGCAGATGCTAAGAAGGCTCGTGAGCTTGGTGCAGAAGGTATCGGTCTTTGCCGTACAGAGCATATGTTCTTTGATCCAGAAAGAATCGCAGCATTCCGTGAGATGATCTGCTCAGATACAGTAGAAGAAAGAGAAGAAGCTCTTGATAAGATCCTTCCATATCAGCAGGGAGATTTCAAGGCTCTTTACGAAGCACTTGAAGGTAACCCAGTTACTATCAGATTCCTGGATCCACCTCTTCATGAGTTCGTTCCTACAGAGGAAGCAGATATTGAGAAGCTTGCAAAGGCTAAGAATAAGTCAGTAGAAGAGATCAAGGCACTCTGCAACTCACTTCATGAGTTTAACCCTATGATGGGTCACAGAGGATGTCGTCTTGCTGTAACATATCCAGAAATCGCTAAGATGCAGACAAAGGCTGTTATTCGTGCAGCTATCGAAGTTCAGAAAGAGCATCCAGATTGGAATGTTGAGCCAGAAATCATGATCCCACTTGTATGTGAAGTTAAAGAGCTTAAGTACGTTAAGAAGGTAGTAGTTGAGACAGCTGATGCTGAGATCGCTGCTGCAGGCGCAGATCTTAAGTATGAAGTTGGTACAATGATCGAGATCCCAAGAGCTGCTCTTACAGCTGATGAGATCGCTAAGGAAGCTGACTTCTTCTGCTTCGGTACTAACGACCTTACACAGATGACATTTGGTTTCTCAAGAGATGATGCAGGTAAGTTCTTAAATGCTTACTATGATGCTAAGATCTTCGAGAATGATCCATTTGCTAAGCTTGACCAGACTGGTGTTGGTAAGCTCATGGATATGGCTGTTAAACTTGGCAAGCCGGTTAATCCAAAGCTTCATATCGGTATCTGTGGTGAGCACGGTGGAGATCCTTCATCCGTTGAATTCTGCCACAAGATCGGTCTTGATTATGTATCATGTTCACCATTCCGTGTACCTATCGCTAGACTTGCTGCTGCTCAGGCTGCAATCGCTAACAATGCAGGAAAGTAGATTACAACTATATGTACTTCACGGAATTTCTGATTACCAGAGCTGATGTTAATGATTTCATGACACATCGTCCGGAGTACACGAAAGCGAACCGTTTTAAGGATTTCGTTTGTAAAATCTATCTTTGATAATTAGGGGAAAATTCCAAATATTGGTTTTTCCCTTTTTTATTGGGTTTTCTAAGGATTCTATCTCTTACTAAGAGGTAGAGTCCTTTTATTTTATACAAAATTCCTAAAGGAGGTTCGAGGTTATGAACAACACATGGTATTTGAATCAGTAGATCACAGGACATTTTACAGAGAAAAATTAGCGAGAGCGAGATACAGAGACAGTTATCACAAGTCACTCATTTATATCCTTGGCATATCTGAGGACACGAGACGGCATTGCGATGAAATCTACGTGAAGAAAGTACTGAATTTATGGTATGTTAGATTGTCATTTAACTTTTTATTATGGCTTATAAGGAAACAAAGAGCAATACCTTCTACTGCAAAGCATTTGATTTAGGATGGTATGGGTGATATAATCTGAAATGTAAATATTTTGTTTAGTTATAGGGGATTGATGGGAGTGCTTAGAGTAGGAATTTGTGATGATGGGTCGGCAATCTGTTCGGAAATTGAAAGGATCGTTAAAGAATATGGGAAGAAGCATGACTTGAGACTTGATACAGAGATATGGAGTACGGGAGAGGCACTGGTGGATTATCTTGAGGATGGAAATGCGATTGATTTATTATTCTTGGATATTGATTTGATTACGACCAGCGGTGTAGATATAGGACAGTATATTCGGCATAGACTGAATAATTATAGCATGAAGATTGTGTTTATATCTGCAAATACAACATATGCAATGAGCCTGTTTGATATAATGCCGATGAATTTTCTTGTGAAGCCGCTTGTAAAATCTAAGGTAGAGGAATGTCTTGATTTGGCTGTTATGTTTCTCGTAAAAGAAGAGAAGGTGTTTCAATGTAAAGTGGCTGGTAAAACTCATTATATACCATTTAGATCTATCCTTTATTTTGAAAGTGATGGCAGAAAAATCAGACTTGTCACGGAGAAAAAACAAAAAAATGGTGGCTTAGATACAAAAGTGGATGTGTATGAATATTACAGAAAGATAAAAGAGGTTGCTCAGGAAATTCTGTCGGACGAATCTTTCTTGCAAGTTCATAGGTCTTATATCGTCCAGATTGCTTACATACAAAAATATGAATATACACAGATACTAATGATGGACGGTACACAGATCCCTGTTAGTCAAAATTTTCGGAAAGAAGTACGGAGCAAGATGCTGGAGAGGGGATGAAGAAAAATGTACACGGCAGTATATTTAATGTGCAACATGTTCAGAATATATCTGATTAAGCATCTTACAGACATGTTTTTTCAGGGAGAGAATCCGGATAAGAAACATGTTGTAGGAGTATGTATTGTTTTTTATGCGGTAAACAGCGCGTTGTTTATCTGTCTTAATATATCATTGATTAATCTTATATGTAATGTTCTCGGCATAGGTGCGCTCGTGTGCGTGTATTCCAGAAACAGAAAATATGTGATTTTTATTATTGTAATACTTACTATTGTGTGCATGGGCTGTGATATGCTTGCTACAAGTCTGCTGACTCCGGCATACAAATCAGGAGATGCACTGGATATGCTGACATTCGTCATGGTCGATATGATTATGTTTGTGTTTATGTGTCTTCTGAGAAGGATAATGCAGAGCCGGAATGAGCAACAGATAGTGCCGAGCGTGGCTCTGATAATTGTGCCGATTATCAGTATATGTATACTTTTGTATATGGCTTACATGAAGCATTATATATCAGGCGACTTTATAGCAGTAGGATTGGGACTTTTATGTATAAATTTCTTGGTGCTGTATTTGTATAATATGCTTCTTGAATCCGCTCAGGAAAAATATGAGAACCAAATTCTCAGGCAGTATGTCAAGGAATATTCAAACCAGTTGGACATTATTCTTGAATCAGAACAAAAAGTAAGACGCATGCGCCATGATATCAGGAATCATTTGTCAGAGATACAGCTTCTGACCATGCAGAATAAGCGCGATGAGGTTTTAAAATACATAGAAAGCATGACGGACTATATGCAGAATTCAAGGGCAATTTCAGAATCTGGCAATATTGAGACAGACAGCCTTTTGAATTATATGCTTGGGTTGGCAAAGAAGGACGGAATTCATGTTGAAACGGACATATGTCTGCCGGAAGAATTGCGTAATTCGTTTGAGTTCAACATTGTTCTGGGCAATCTGCTTGACAATGCAGTCAGGGCGGCAAAGTCCAGTGAAGAAAAATACCTCTATGTTAGAATCAATATGGACAAAGGGACATTGAGGATTCTGGTAAAGAACAGCTACAGCGGTAAACTGCGTAAATCAGGGAGACATTTCCTTACCACCAAAGATGATTCGTATAATCATGGCATGGGTTTACAGAGTGTACAGGATGTTGTGAATCAAAATAATGGTGAGATACAGTTTGAAGCTACTGAAAATACTTTCATAGTCAGAGTTATATTGTTCAATTAACAATGATGTCTGCCAAGCTGCTTGGGGTTATGCCTGCAGCTTCTCTTAATTTCTTGATACGCTCAGGTATGTCAATGACTATTTTGTTTCTATAAAAGGTATGATTATGCTGTGTAAGGTTTCATGTCATTTCCTAGTATATTCTGTTAATTGTTTTCTTTTGAATTCTCCGTAGAAAAATAATGGACGAGACGGAGAATAATATCTACGCCTTCTGGACTTACTCCTGATATTTCAATTAGCTGCAATTCATTTCTTCCAAGTAAATAGTCTGTAGATACATGAAAAAAATCAGCCAAATCAACAAGAGTGTCTATAGAGGGTTTTGATGTACCCATTTCCCATGCGTTTACTGCTGAGCGAGATATGTTAAGTGCGCTTGCCAAATTACTCTGGGTTATACCGATGACTTCTCTCAATTCCCTGATACGTTCAGATATGTCCATTACCATTTTTATTCCTCACAAAAAATACGATTATGTCATGTTACATGTTTGTCCTTTCATTAGTATATTCAATTCAAAGTCAACTATAATTATCTTATTTGATAGTTACAAATGACAAAAAGAACCGGATTTTGGCAAAAAAACACGAGTTATGACAAAAAAGCTGTTAGTTATGACATATGGCGAATTTTAAGAAAAAAATGTGCTATGATTTAGACGGCTAATATCAAAATAGCAAAATATATCACAGGAGGGATGCAGTATGAACAAGGCAAAGAAGCTCGTAAACAAGATGGCAAAGAAATCGGCGGAGAAAGCAGCTAACTCAGCTTGCTGTTTCTGGGCATATCAGCCGAAAGAGCCAAAGGCAGTCAAGAAGCTGCGCAAATTCTAAGAGCCGATGAAGACATTGCAGGAATATGTAACCAACGAATATGACTCCGATGAGGAGAAGGAGATCATAGCCTATGGGCTTGAGCGTATCAGGGAGAACGTGCTTGCCTTTGGATTTACAGTTCTTGTCGGCTTCTGCTACGGTGATGTCCTCTCGGGCGTTCTGCTGTGGGTGTTTCTTTATCCCATAAGGAGCAGCGCGGGAGGATATCATGCGCAGACCAGATGGGGCTGCAGAGTTATGTCGGTTTCGCTTCTGCTTGCAGCTTATACTGCGGTATATGCCGTAAACAGGCTGGCATACGGACAGATGATACTGCTTGGGCTTCTGCTCTGCGCGGTGCTGACTCTATGGCTGCTTGCTCCGATTGGCACGGAGAATAAGCCTCTCGATGATATCGAGCATAGAATTTATCAAAAAAGGACAAGGATTATAGTTCTGGTTGAAACGATATTAGCCGTGTTTACACTGTATGAGGGAATATCGGTCATATATCTGCCGATAGTTATGGCATTTTTAATTTCATCAGCACTGCTTGTGATGGGATGTATTAAGCTGAGAAAAAATAAGGGAAAGTAAACATCAATTATATATTTTGCAACAAATGAAAGGAAAAAAATCATGTTAAAGGGGAAAATATCTTTATGGAATAGAAGTGGAATATTCTCTTCTATGTTGGCATTGCTTTTGTGTATTGCCATGTGTTTTGAATGTGTGCCATTTTATACTGTGGCGGCGGAAGAGACTGAGGAAACTGGTACATATAAAACAAAGGCGATAAGCTGGCTTGTCGGCGAGAAAGACGATGTGAGCGGCTGGGGTGATACAGACCTGATAAATGATACAGCCAACGCTCTGACTATACTCGGAAGAGAAGGAAAGCCGACAGACAGCACTTTCCTTGAGAAATGGAAAGGCAGCCATAAGGATATGAATACCGATGAGATGGTGCATATCGCGCGGGCAGAGTATATGTCCGCAGATTCAAAAGAGGCAGAATCACTGCTTTCTGATATCATGTCCCGCCAGAATCCTGACGGGGGTTTCGGTCTTACAGAAGAATATGAGAGCGATGTCTATGACACCGTGCTTGCACTTTCGGCGGTATGCGCTCAGGCTGTGGCTACACCGACGGATGCGACCGCAGATTACAGCAGCGCGGCAGGAGACGCAGCATTCTACCTTGCGGGGAAACAGAAAAGCGACGGAGGGTATGCGTACACGGATGCATCTGACAGCTCACCGTATTTGACGGCGTATGCGGGAATGATTCTCTCCATGTGCGGGTGTGATGATTTACCGGCGTGGACTGCACTTGATGCATACTGTCAGGACAGATTCACAGGGGAACTTTCCGAGGATACATTTGCCGAACAGGCAGTACTTGCCATGTATATGTACAGAAGAGAACTGATACAGGATGCGGATGCTTTCGAGGAGAAGCTTCATTCCGTACAGGGAAGCGACGGAAGCGTGTACGGGGATATCACGGACACGATATGGTACATACTTCTGCTTGACGAGATAGACAGTTATCATACACTGCGCCTTAGCATTACGAACGTGGAGACTGAGACTGATACATATGTGCTGGAAGCCGGAGAGACACAGAGTCTGTCGCTTCATACTGACATATCATATGATACCAATCAGAATGTGACCATGAATGTGCGGTATACCATCACAGAGGACGGAGAAGCGACAGCATCTGTCACAAAGGAGATGGAACTGTCTGCCTCGAATACGAAAGCTTCGCTTGATTCGGCACTTGAGGCAACGGCTCAGGAGGGGAAAGAATATATCCTGAAAACAGAGATTGTGTCGGTGGATGACGAGGCAGAGGTGCTTGCATCAGATGAGATTAAGTTCTCCGTACATGTGACTGAGAGACAAAAGCTCACACTCACTGCTGATGTGACGACAGGAATCGGGTATTCAGTTAATCTGTCATGGAATGATATAAGCAATGATGACGATACTTACAGATATCGTGTATTCAGGAAGATGAATGGCGGCGAATGGGAGACGCGTTCCACGTGGGACGGCTCGGAGAAGGTGAGGGTTCTCAATATCTATCCGTGCTATGCCGCGCAGAATTATTTGAAGAACTGGATGGAGCAGACAGTGAGCGATACGGGTGAGCCTGCCGGCAAAGGGCTGTTTGTCATAGACACGGTATACATAGGGAGTTATAATTCGGACCCGGATAAATATTTGAAGGACGAAAACGGAGATTACAAGTACGACGTGCTGATGTTTGGAACATACGATTCAAATGCCGGACAGGATCTCTCGGAAAAAGGATATGAGGCGACAAAGGCTTTTATTGATACAGGACGCGGAGCCATGTTTGGTCATGATACACTGGCTCGTATATCAAGCTGTTATCATCCCAATTTTGCAAGATTCGCAGATGATCTCGGCATTAAAGTTGCAACATGGTGCAGTTATACGCCGAGCAGCACAGTGAGGGTTGTAAACTCGGGTATGCTCACAAGTTATCCGTGGAAACTGTCAGGAACATTACAGATACCGAGTGCACATACTCTCGGACAGTATTCGGGTGGAGCGCTTTCTTCAACAGTCTGGATGGAATTTGGAACGTGGTACAGCACAGATTCGGAGACAGGAGCAACCACAGCTGCCTATCTCGTGACAAACAACCAGCTTGCCATGATACAGACAGGACACAGCAACGGTCAGGCGACTGATGATGAGAGAAAAGTTTTTGCGAACACACTGTTTTATCTGAAGCAGCTTACAAGCGAAACATCGGCAAAGGACAACTCGTTCTATGATGAGGCGGCACCGACACAGCCGGATATAACTGAGAGTGAAACCGGAACATTTATATGCAAATCCGAGGATATGGGAACTGACTATCAGTACTATGTGGAGGCTGTAAGCTCAGGGCACGGAGAAAACGTGGAATCAAACATAGTGGATGCCACGGCACTGTCCGGCATGAGAGGATTTATTACCGGCATAAGTGATTCGACAGAACCTATGGACGAGCTGAGAAAAAAGACAGATGAAGGAAAGCCGGCGGCTGAGGTGTCGGAAGCTTCTGACGGCACACTGAAAATTGATTTAAGCGAATATGATTTAACCGCATATGAGCCGGGGCAGACGGTGTATCTGCACATATGCGCGGTGGACAATGCGGGCAACATAAGTGATGAGACAGTCATCAGCATAGAGATACCAAAGGGGAAGGAATATCTGAGTCTGGATCAGGCGCTTATCGCAACAGATGGAGAAGTGCAGCTCTATTGCTGCGAGGCGGATATTACAGGCGATATATATGGGGCAGAGACGTTCAGGTTTCAGGGAAGCACGATACATCTTAACGGGACGGCATCATCGGCAGGGAGCCTCTCCATAGCGGGCGGAGTGCTGGATATCGCGGGTATGCAGGAGAACGTACAGCCTCTGGATGTTCCGGATTATACACAGGACATAAAGGATGATATGGAACTTGAGGGAGCTCCTCTCACGGAGATTGCAGTGTACAACAGCACGGATATAATCGTTCCGACGATATGCCTGAAAACTACAGGCGCGTGGTGTAACAGCGTGACGCTTTCGGCAAGCTTGATGTCCGGCGGTGACATATCTTTCAATGCAAACACGATACATTGCGGCGCGGAGGATGAGCCTGTCGTGCTGTGCTCGGAAAAGGGAGACATAAAAATACAGGCTACGGCATTTGAGGGAGAGGGACTGATATACGCACCGGAGGGAACGGTCACGATAAATGTCTCGAAATTCGATTACATAGGAAGCGTTGTGGCAAAGAGGGTAATTATACAGGCGGGTTACTACAACCAGAACCGCATGGAGGGAGAATAAGATGATAGAGAGATGTAAAAAGGGAAAAATATGGTACCGCAGCGTATGCACGTTATTATCTGTTGCTCTGTGTGTATGTATGCTGTCGGGCTGCAGAAGCAGACAGGAGTCAGCCTCTGTCGGAACGAAGACCGCCCAGACATATGCGGATACCGAAAACGGAGAAATAACAACAGATGAAACAGAATCGCAGGATGATTCAGACAAAATTCAGACGGTATGGCAGACTGCAGAGAAAGCAGTCACAGACGAGGCTGATAAAGCAGACGATGTCATGACACAGCTTTCGGAGAGTGTAAGCAGCGGCGATGCGGACAGAGTGATTGAGCTTGCCGATACACTGTCCGGGCAGCTGGACTCATCTTATACTGCGGCGGAAGAATGGCAGACCGCCCTGCAGGAAGTGAGCGATAGTCTGGACGATGAGGCGCGCACTGTATATGAGGAAAGAGAGAAGGCGTTCAATGAATCAGTATCTGAGAGCCGTGATGAGGCATCAGCACTGCTTGCCGGAATAAAAGAGTCGGCGGGTCAGGGGGATATGGAGACAGCGGCAGAGCAGACGGATGAGCTTACAAAGCTTCTTGGCGCTGATGAAACGTATGAGACTTACGGCGAGGATATACCTGATACAGAGCCTGTACACGAGGCAGAAACGGCTGAGTACAATGTTGACGCGGACACACCTGAAGCTTCGTCAGTTATGTCCGAGGATGAAAGCGAGAAAACCGAGTATCTCGCACTTGCCAGTGAGACAGAACTGTTGGATACTGTAAAGGAGAAAGCTGACGAGCTGAAGACGCCGCTGGCAGTATACAACTACATAAAGAATAACATAGGCTATGAGACATACCACGGCAGCCGCAAGGGTGCAAACGGAACATACGACGCCATGAGCGGCAACGACTATGATCAGGCAAGCCTTCTCATAGCCATGCTGAGATATCTGGGATATCCGTCAGCGTATGTAAAGGGAACCATAGACCTCACACCTGAGCAGGCGGTGTCACTTACCGGAGCTGATACGGCAGAGCATGCGGCTGACGTGCTTGCGGCAGCGGGTACACCGGTAACAAAGCTTACGCTTGACGGCGAGCTTGTATATGTGCGCATGGAGCATGTGTGGGTGCGCTCCTACATACCTTATACGGACTACAGGGGAGCCGGAGACGCTTCCGGCAGCTCTGTATGGCTGGATCTGGACACAGAAATCAAGTCATATGAGAACGTGGACAACATCTATGACGCTCTCGATGATGCGGGTTTCAATGATGAGGTGGCGAAGCTTGCTGAGACCGGGGACGCCTCACAGATGGATACGCTTCTTGATACATGGGAAGAAAAGCTCGGTTCGATGGACACGGATTCCATGTATACGAGAAAACGTATTATCTCACAGAAAGAAGAGAGTTATCTTCCGGCTTCGCTGCAGTATGCGACATACGGAGAGACTGTCATATTTGCTGAGATACCGGATTCAGACAGGGACAAGGTAAGCTTTGGCATAGACGGTGATGTGTTCACAAGCTTCACAGCTTCCGAGTTGTATGGCAAGAGTGTACTGCTCGCATACGAGCCTGCCACGGATGCAGACAAAGCCATATATGACAGCTATGACAGTATATTCGACGTACCCGCCTATGCGGTGTACATGAAGCCTGTCATCTATGTGGACGGCGAGGTCACAGCGGAGGGCGACGAGTACCTCGAGATAACCCTCGGGACAAAGCAGACATTTACCATAGGACTGTCGTCGGCTCTAGGCAGCCATGACGTGACAAACGATGTGACAACTGGCTCGATGTACGCGGTCACTCTGGACATGCAGAGCATCACATCCTCAGAGCTTCAGGAAATATATGATGAGGCTTCTGCACTCTCAGACAGCGTAACCGAGACAAATGTCTACAGCACAGATTATCTCGGCAAGCTCCTGACACTTGCGGGCAGGCTTTACTTCGCACAGGTGGATATGGCTGACATAATGACGGCTGAGGCATATGGTGTGACAGCCGTAAGAGACTTGAGCGAGGGTATCACGGGCTACGAGTTGAGATGTGATAAGCTGTACGGACAGGTATCCGGACTCAGCGAGGGCAGCCTGTACATAGACGTGGACACAGACCGCCACAGCGTAATCAGCCTCACTGGTGATGAGGACGCTTCAAGAGAATACATGCTCAGCACGGGTATGATGGGGTCGCTTTACGAGAGTACGGTGTGGGAGGAGCTCACAGGATACGAGAGCGTATCAACCATCAGCATACTGGCTGCGGCACAGGAGAAGGGGATAGAACTTCTGCTCATCTCATCCGCTAACATGGCGGAAGAGATGGAAAAACTGAATACAACAGACACCACAAAACAGGCAGTGACGGAAGCCGTAAACGCAGGTAAGATAGTCACAATTCCGGCAGAGGACATGACGATAGGCAGCTGGTCGGGAACAGGGTATATGGTCATAGACCCTGAGACCGGAGCAGGGGCGTATATGATATCCGGAGGGCTGAATGGGGGTGCATTATCGGCGCTTTTGACACTTGGAGGATTATGTGCTACATTTTCTTCGGCTACTGCAACGTCAATGTTGGTTTGGGCTGCTGTTCAATTCTTCGCACTTACGCTAACACCGCTTTCATTGGTGGCATATGGCACTATGTTGGGTTTACTTGTTGTTGCGATGATAGAGTTGAATTATGAAATGTGGACTGATAACCTCGATTATTTGTTTACGGGAGATTTAAGTTCTGCAGAGCAGGCAGCAGACGTGATGGGCAGATTAGGTAATCTGGCTTTGGCAGAAGTATTCGTGGCAAGTCAAATTAATGGTCGATTAAATAAAATCGATAATATGTATGTCAATGGTCAGGATGCTTCTGAATGTTTAGAACAACTGAATGGTTTTAGCGATAACAAAGTAAACCATATCATTAATGGTAGTAAAAGTTCTGAACATAATTGGGAATATTTGGTTTCTGATAAAAATTGGGAGGATATAAAAAGTATAATAGTAAATGTTATGAAAACAGGCAAAGAAGGTTCATATAAGTCTGCATATAAAAAAACAGCTGTATTAAATGGCTATGAGGTTACGGTAACTTATATGAAGTCTTATGATGGAAGAATATCTATATCAAATGCATGGGTTAATTGAATATACACTGGAGGGAAATGAGTGAAATGGAAAAAAAATTTGTTAAATATATATTAGACGGACAATTTGATTTTGCTAAAGGCTTGTGTAAGGATATGGATAGGAATTTGATTAGAGATACAATTATCATATGTGCAAATGATACAGAAAATGTAACCCTGCTGTTATTTGCACAGGATATGTTTAAAACTACACAGGATATGTTCTGGTTAGACGTCTTAATTGATTTGTTATTGGGACCGTTAGCATTTTATGAGGGAGCATATCATGCGGCATATTATTATTCAAGACTTGCACTTAAAATACAAAATAGCATTGGAAATTTAGAAAGAATCCTATTTTTTTATGGACTTCCTGAACGCATTATGGATTATAGTCATGCTAAGGAATATGCAGAACTGTTATTAACAATGGACAAAAATAATAAAACAGCGAAAATGATATTAGGTCTTAATGCAAGTAGATAATGTAATACATGCAGATATGTATAGGTTGGATTAAGTTGAGGAGAAATAAGGGAAAAAGTAAGCAATATTTACGAGAGTACGGTGTGGGAGGAGCTCACAGGATACGAGAGCGTATCAACCATCAGCATACTGGCTGCGGCACAGGAGAAGGGGATAGAACTTCTGCTCATCTCATCCGCTAACATGGCGGAAGAGATGGAAAAACTGAATACAACAGACACCACAAAACAGGCAGTGACGGAAGCCGTAAACGCAGGTAAGATAGTCACAATTCCGGCAGAGGACATGACGATAGGCAGCTGGTCGGGAACAGGGTATATGGTCATAGACCCTGAGACCGGAGCAGGGGCGTATATGATATCCGGAGGGCTGAATGGGGGTGCATTATCGGCGCTTTTGACACTTGGAGGATTATGTGCTACATTTTCTTCGGCTACTGCAACGTCAATGTTGGTTTGGGCTGCTGTTCAATTCTTCGCACTTACGCTAACACCGCTTTCATTGGTGGCATATGGCACTATGTTGGGTTTACTTGTTGTTGCGATGATAGAGTTGAATTATGAAATGTGGACTGATAACCTCGATTATTTGTTTACGGGAGATTTAAGTTCTGCAGAGCAGGCAGCAGACATGATGGGCAGATTAGGTAATCTGGCTTTGGCAGAAGTGACACTTACAGGGTACATTAATATTCAGTATTTTTATGCTCGGTTGGCAAAAGGTGCAACACACAATAGTACCGCAACAACAGTTGTTTTGGGGAAATATAACAAAGATGGAGTATCATACATTAATGTTGCGAAGGAAAAAAATGCAACATATTTTCAATTGGATAACTGGGCAGAAATTGAAGAAATAGTTGGGAATGATAATATGTGGTATATAAATGAAAGGTTTTTAGAGCAACAGCTTTCGCAGGGAAAAAATTTTATTTTATCTCATAATCCAGCAGAAGCAGATGGGTATTTTTCAAGTGAGGTAAAATTTTTAGTAGAACATGGATATTCATTTATAAAAAATGGGGATATATGGGAAGCAATAATCAATTAGGAGCTAGAATAGTTATGAGTAATAAGAATTTTGAAGATGCCAAGGCTGTTTTTGATAAATATGATGGCAGCTATTATCAGATGGTTCGTGATGGACAATATGAAAAATATAAAAGATATTGTGTACCGAAATCTTTAGAAAAGGAATGGCTCAAAAGCAAGCAAAATGCTGAATACAAAGAATTATTAAGAAGTAAAAATATGTATAAAACAGCACATGCTTTTGATATGTATTGCCATTTTACTTCGTTACTAGGCGATAAGAATGGTATAAGAATTGCTGAAGAATATATTAGCGATAACATGACTATACAAGATACTTGGACGCTGATTAGAGAGATTAGTACCTACACAGATTTGTTGCGAGCATTTAAGGCTTTTGATCATAAGAAAAAAGCAAAGATTATTAAATTTTTAAAAGAATTGCTTGAAAGGAACATTACAATATCAGATGATTATAAGAAGGATGGTGTATTTCCAGATTATTTAACTGAGGAAAAGGTACGAGAGGACATTGTTAGACAGATAAAATACTGGAAAGTTAATTAGTGTTTGCTCGTAGCATACAAATATGAGTAGTGTTATAAAGGTATTGGATTTATAGAGGATTCGTAGTATGACCGGGCAAGTCTTCTCATAGCTGGGCTGAGATACCGGATTCAGACAGGGACAAGGTAAGCTTCGGTATAGACGGTGATGTGCTCACAAGCTTCACGGCTTCCGAGCTGTATGGGAAGAGTGTACTGCTCGCATACGAGCCTGCCACGGATGCAGACAAAGCTATATATGACAGCTATGACAAGCATATTTGACGTACCCGCTTATGCGGTGTATATAGACACAGCAAAGACAGAGATAAAAGTGGGAGAGGAACTTCTGATAGACGGATATGCGCTGGATGATTACGGCGTGGATTCGTATGCAAAGTATACCTACGGTCAGGGCAAGGCAGGGGGGCGTCTTACTGTGACTGACATCACAGGCTGCAATCGCTAACAAATAATAGACTGCACGAAAACGTGAATTATAATAGTCAATAATAAAAAGTCTCTGTTACTGTTATATTGCAGTAACAGGGGCTTTTTGTTAGTTAATAATTAAAATTATATGTTTGCATATAATTGTGAACGATACAAAGAATCTCATTTGGTGTATGCCGGGCGGGATTTTTGTGTTATAGTGGTAGTTGTGAGATTGAAGAATAGAAAAAGATGAAAGTAAGAAAGAGAAAACAGATGAAGACAGATAATAGTACGAAGAAAAAGGACAGTGTAAAGAAAGAACGTAGGGAAAAGAAAGAGAAACTGACGATTGAAAAGAGAATATTACAACTATCATTTTTTGGAAGTGTATTGTTTATAGTAGCGGAAGGTGTGATGGCATGGTTTACCCATTCCCATTCTTTGTGGACTGATTGCTTGTTTGATGCAGCGGATTTAGTGATGATCGGACCGTTTCTGGTGCTTGTGCCCCTGCTTTATAAACCGGTGACAGAGAAGCATCCATATGGATATGCGCAGGTAGAATCGTTGTTTTTACTGGTAAAGTACAGTGTATTATTAGCACTTACCTGCAATCTAATGGTTGAAAATATAAAGCTGTTATTACATGGTGGACATGAAGTTGATGCCGGCAGTATTGCTATATTTGAATTGCTTGTATGTCTTGGATGTGCAGGCATGTATCTGTTGCTTGGTCATTACAGTAAAAAGTATGAGTCTACGACGATCAAAGCTGAGCTTTATATGTGGAAGCTTGATGTTATAAGCAGTATGGGAGTAGCCGTAGCATTTGCAGTTCAGATGATATTGCTTACAACGAGATTCCGTTTTTTGACGCCATATATTGATCCTGCAGTAGCTGTAATTATGGCACTGCTTCTTATAAAAGAACCGGTAAAGGAGATCTTCCAGAGCATTAAAAATCTGATTTTATTTGCGCCGGAGAAAGATGTCTTAAATCAGATACGTGGAATCGTGGATAAACATATGAATGATTATCCCTATGAGGTTACATTCTTAGATGTTATCCAGACTGGACGGAAGCTTTGGGTTGAAGTATATATTGGAAATAAAACAGACGTTATACATATCAGTATTCTGCATCGTGTCCGGGATGAGATCAAGCAAGAACTGAAATACAAATACGATCAGGTATATATAGAGATTATACCGGATTAGGATAATGCAAAAGATTCCAAGTTATTATATAAAACAGAGGTGATCGATATGAAGAAATGGAAGGCTGCCGGACTGATCACAGTAGCCGGGGCATGTGTTATTGCAATCGTCTGGGGATTGCATGGCCGTACAAAGAATAATGTAAAATTGTTGCAGTTAAATGAGCAGGTATCGGATGATTCTGTTATATATGTAGCATTGGGAGATTCGATTACATATGGATATTCATTAGAACATGCAGAGAATGAACGATTTTCTGCAAGGATCGCTGCTTATATGAAACAGCAGGGCATGCAGGTTGTCGAATGTAATCAAGGTGTAAATGGTCAGCTCAGTGACGACATGTGGCAAAATATCAAGAAAGGCAAGGTAGATCTGTTAGACCATGCTGATTATGTGACATTTTGCATTGGTACGAATGATGCACTTCTTCCGTTTGAATTCTTTGTTATGCAGTATGAAGATTATTTTTATGGATATTCCGGTGCAGGAGATGATTCTCCACTTTGGAAAAAAATTAATAAAAAGACATTTATCCGGGACTTTGAGGAGGCAGACCGGTCTGCAGAAGATAATCTGAATCAGTTTTATAATAATCTTTCAGATAGTATAGATCTGATCCGTAAGGATTCGCCGGATTGCCGGATTGCGATCATGACCTTATACAATCCATACCGGAATATGGATTATGCGATTACCGCAGATGGAAAAACGATCAACATCGGACAATATGCAGAAGAAAAGATCAATCAGGCAAATACGATTATTCAGACAATATGCAGGGAAAAGGATATTGTACTGGCAGATTGTTACGATGCATTTGCATTGTCAAATGATATTGTGCTGAATAATCAGAAGGCAGAAGATTACATAGATCCGGATGATCATCCGACAGCGATAGGACAGCAGTTAATCGCAGATGTGTTTATAGAAGCATTGTTTACAAAGTAAGATAGGATCAGGTATAGCATTTACTTATAAAGTAAGATGTGATCAGAAGGCAGCATTTATTTACCAGGTAAAATGGAAATAGAATAGCATTCATTCATAATAGAACAGCAGTTTAATGAATAAAAAATAGAATAGTTGGAGCACATAATAAGACATTTTCGTATGATGTTACAGTTTAAGATATGTCCGAAATTTGGGATATATTTTTATAAGGATATCATATGAAAATGTCTTTTTTTGAAGCAAGAGGGGTATAATTTATGATTTGATCCGACAATATTTGCATAACATTATGCGTTTTAAATTGTATCCGCTTCTAATCAACTAACGCAAATTGTCAGAACAAATACACATATTGTGTTTACAAGATGGATATATTTATAAAATATATCTATTTTTCTTTCTTTTTAGAAAATATTTCGATATAATTATTATGTAACTGGAGGTTTGGATGCAGAGACAGCATTCAGAAACAAGAATAACGTTTATGTAAGAAAGGGATGATGAGAACATGAACAGAAAATGGGGAAAGAAATGGATGGCAGCAATGCTTTCGATTTCGATGGTGATCGGTATGTTTCCTAGGGTTGGAAATCCGGTCAGAGTTCTTGCGGATGAGCCGCCGGGGCAGGCGGTCACGCAGGCAGATATTTCAAATGCAGATAACAGCGGAAAGGATAAATATGGATTTAATCTGACGACACCAAGTTCATTTAATGCAAATGACGGTGAAAATCCATACGGTTCCGGCTATTCTGCATTTAATGAAAAGATGGAAGCATTTTTATGGTATCGATCCAGTGGAAAGAACCGAAATGCTGAGACGTATAACTATACGAAAAGCTCGGATATCAAGGGCTATTATGTTGGACCGGATTCGAAACGGAACAACAATGGATTTATGCAGAGCCGTACAGCATCCGGCGCAGCTGATGTCAAGTATGTAAATGTAGACGGTTATGATCCGTATGGAACCGGCCGTGATAATATGGTTGCACTTGTTGGCGCATCACTGGGAAAAGATCCGCAGCTTGTTGTAGCAAGATACAGTGCATCCGGTAAAGGTCAGGAATTAAGAAAGACCTTCAGCCTTGGATCGGGTGATGATAATGACTGGCTTCGGGATAATCAGTTGGAAAAATACAGTGCCTATAAGAATTATTTTACATTAAAGGCAGGAGATTTTGACGGTGACGGAGATGAAGATATCGCAGTCTATGTTCCAAAACGTGGAGATCCGTATATTATGATCCTGGACGGAATCACCTTATCGCCGATCAGTGATAATATTCCGGTTCGTAGTTTTATGGGAAATACCGGAGCGGATATGGCAGGTAAATTTACCAATAATGGTAAGACAGCAAGAGCAACAATCAACATGTCGATAGAAACTTCGGATATCAATCGGGATGGTAAAGATGAGATCCTTCTGGTTGGTTCCTATTCGAATATCCACGATGACAGTGATGGAAAGAAGCTGCAGCAGAGAAGCTCTGTATTTGCCTGTTATAAGGTAGAGAACAAGAAACCACAGCAGATGAATAAGTATGTAATGGATAAGGATACATGCAGTGTATATATGCGTTACGCATCTGTAGCAGCAGGTGATATTGATTTTGATGGCTTCCCGGAAGTTGTAGTTGCCGGTGTATACAGTGATAATGATGGCCCGGATGGAGATAAATCCGGTTCAAATAAAAAGTATATGCTGGTAACATTGAAATACGATCCAAATGAAGAGGTGGAGACATTAATTCCATCCGGCGGAAACGTAATGGATATGTGTAATTTTGTAAATGCAGGCTTTGATAAAGATGATAATGTGCATCCGCTTCCTGCATTGACCTGTGCGGCAGTAAACGGAAGAAATGATGCGGAGCAGGTTTTCTTAGATGGTGTTTTCTGGAAGTTTGAAAATGAATCATGGAAAAAGGACTATACAGCCAAGGTATGTCAGAGCAGTGATAAAGGAATCGGCGGTTATATCATATCCGATACCTGGGTAGACGGATGTGTGGCAGGAAACTTTGATGAAAATGATCTGGGAATTGAGCAGGTCTTATATACGACCGGATATAAGCAACAGAGCTTTAACCGGTACTTTTACCGGGTGAACATGTCCGGTAAGGAACAGAACAAGGATTCATCGACCGGTATCTGTACACCGGGCAGTTATTTTGATTCGACTTCAAACGAGCTGGTGCGGCATGTCGGCATGAGTGATTTCCCATGTCTGGCGATCGCAGCAGTTGATGCGGATAAAGATACAGATGTATTTACCTTTAAGAGCAAGAAATATACATACAGTAATGTAGATATTCTGGCTATATTACAGGCTGCTCCATATTTTGGAGAGCTTCAGGATAATTATTATAATGGTAATATCGGAGAAACCTTATATGGTAAGCTATCAGGACAAGGAACGGTAACCAGTAAGACGAAAATGGCATCCATCGGAGCATATGCATCATTTTCCATCGGTTCTTCAGCATTGCAGTTCCATACGGAGGCGTCCTATACCCATGACTGGGAGTGGTCGTATGAGGATGAGCTTTCCCATGAGTATTCGATCAGTTTTGAAAATGATGGTACGAAGAATCAGGTAGTACTTTATCGAACGCCGGTTATATTGTATGAATATGTCATCACACCGGCGAATGGAAGTGCATCGTATACCATGGAAGTCGGAGTGCAGCAGCAGCCGGTCTATTCGACCATGGATGTAGATACCTTTAACCGATTTGCAGAAAGTGATGAAACTCTGCAGAATAAGGTAATTACGAAGGATATTCTGTCCAGTACGCCGGGATGTCCGGATACCTATGCGACCAGCTCGCTTGGAATGAAAGGTTTCGTTGGCTATCCGAACTGGATAGAGATCAATAATAAGGTCAATGACCAGACAACGGTAGCTATGAATATTACGGACAATACACAGAGCAGTAAAACAATGACCCAGACGAACAGCTTCGAACTGACACTTGGTGTAGAAGGTGAAATTGATGCCATGGTAGTGAAGATGAATTATGGCGGTGGTGTCAAGCTTGGCGGTGGCTGGGGCTCCGGTAAGACAACATTTGATTATTCATCAGTATCAAAGGAAGGTGTGGTAGCTTACCCGCCGGCGACGGATTCTCAGTACAGCTTCAGTACAAAATTTGGTATCTGGCAGGCAAAGCTTGGCGATAGCAATGTTCCGATTCTTGGCTTTGTTGTAAAGAATGTCGAACAGCCGCCATCTCCACCGGAAGATATCAGTGTGGATACAGTGACCGCGGATTCCGTAACGCTTGCATGGGAAAGTGGTTATAAGAAGGCAGAGAAATATGAGATCTATCAGGTATTTAATGATGGTATTACAACCAATAAATACAGCCTGTTAGATACGATCAGCGGTGACAGTTTTTCTTACAGCTATGATGGACTGAAACCATCGACGGAATATGAATTTGCACTTCGTTCAGTTGGAACAAATAGCGGAGGCGAGACTGTATACTCCGAATACACACCGGAGGTATCCGTTCATACACTGGCTGACAGTGAGAAACCAGATATCTTAAGCATGACAAGTGTACAGAGAGTTGTTGTCGGCGGTAATGCGAGCTTTGTGATCGATGCACTCCCATCTGCAAATGCGAAAGGCGGTCTGTCCTATGCATGGCAGGTTCGAAAAGCAGGTTCGGTCAACTGGGTAAACCTGACGGACAAAGAAGCTTCCGGTATAAATGGAAGTACATTGAAGTTAAATGGTATCACAGAGGATATGGATGGCAATTCTTATCGATGCGTTCTTTCTGAGCTGATAAAGGGTGTGCGGTTATATGCATATGGAGCTCCGGGTATCCTGCATGTCGGAAGGGCTGACAGTATCATGACAGCATCAATCAGTAATACACAGGCTGACAGTACAAATAAAGGAACCAATACAGCATTTGGACAGTATACACAGACACGGACGGTTACGAATGAACGTACGGTATCGAAGACTGTAGCGGTTACGATCGGAACACAGAAGGAGACATTTGTCCAGTATAAGAATGGTGCAGCGGTATCCGCCGTATATCCGAATGCAGTAATACCGGAATTTATCTATTTTGACGGCCAGACAAATGAATGGTATGTACTGGAAGGATATAATGAGACAGCAGGAACAGCAACTGCAAAGGTGAAATTAAATGAAGTAATACCAAATGTATTCCAGAGTGGAACAACCGGTGATGCAGCCGCTCTCTGGAATGGAGTTGATGCAGATACAATAAAGCCTGTGACAGAACAGGTGACAGAGACGGCAGCGGGCAAGACTTATTATGCATATATAGCAGTAACAGCCGATGGTGAGATATTGTTGTACAGCACAGATGCTATGTCAGAAGCAGTTACACAGTGGTATCAGTTGGAACAGGGTACAGATGGAGCAATTACAGCAAAAGCGTATGCCGGTACTGTTCAGTCCTATGTGCCTGCTTATGCCGGATATAAAGAAGAATCTGCTGGCACTACAAATCAGCAGTATATCGAGGTTGATGGAACAACCTGGTATCTGTACTGGCCGGAGGCATACGAAGGAAATAATGCTTATATCATGTATGCAAAATCTGCCGAAGCAGATCGGACTGCGGATGAGACCTATTATTACAAGACTGAGCAGACGGTAACAGATGAGAACCAGCAGGAGCAGATCATTACAACATTTAATGAATTAAAGATCGCTACGGATGATGCCTTTTCTCTTATGGGAAGTGGAGCATCTAAGCAGTATGGTGTTACCCCTGGGGAGGTTGTTACCGTAAATGAAACATATGATACACAGGTTGAAGATATCATAAAGGGAGATCAGACAACGGTTCAGATCCATGTTGCAGAGGCAGTTACATCTTCTGTCAATATCGATAAAACAGGAATTGTAAATGTAAACTTCTTCAATAACCGGACCGGTTCTATTCGTGATATATCAACCGTTGTAGATAAGAATGGTAATGCTTCTGTTGTATGGAATCCGGAAGAAGCCGGAGATTATACGGTAGCTGTATCTTATGGAGGAAATACATCATTATATCCTACTGATACACAGACTGTTTATTATGTAGTAGATCGTACGGATAATATGGTATACGTTCTTTCCGGAAACAATGCGGAATATGGCAATACCATTAAGTTAGAAGTCAGACAGGGAAAACGGGAAAACGATACATCCGGCAATATAACGACAGAACCGCTTGCAGCAGATGCTTCTGTATCTTATCAGGTATCCTATGTGGATGGAGATGATAAGGTTGTAACGGAAAATATAGCCAGCAATACATTTACTCCAAAATGGCCGGGACAGCATACATTTGTTGCGACGATAACCAGACAGAACGGTACCAGTCAGACCAAATCATATGCGATGAAGATGCTTACCGTAAGCAAACGGCCGATCGTTATTACTGCTCCATCAAAGGATGGTATATCAGAGGATGACACGGCAGATAAAGTATTAAGCCTGTCAGATGTTGTTGTAAAATATGCGGGTGATGACACAGAATCCGGTATCCTGGATTCAGATGCAGCTAAATATAAACTGTCGGATTTGATGACAATAGAGGCTGAGCCGAAGTTAGATGAAAATTCGACAGCAGGTGTTTACCAGACCGGAATCGCATGGCTTACAGTTGGAACCGAAGAAGATAGTGAGTATATAGATTTGGTAAAAGAATTCCTGAAGAAATATAACGTCACTCTGAACAGAGGAAAATATCAGATCGTATCGAACCAGTATACAGTCCGATATGAGTCTGATGGCAAAGGAACGATAAAAGGATATTGTGGAGACTCCAAAGAGCCATTTGCATCCGGAACCGGATTAGCAGATCAGAGCAAGGTATCCTTTAAAGCAATTCCAAAGGATAATTATAAGATCAAAGCATGGAAGGTAACAGGAAGTGATGGAAATGATCTGGTTCTCGGAACTGATTATGTGGTAAATGGAGATACATTGATCATTTCAGCATTGAGCAGCAGTGTTCATGTCAGTGTATCCTTTGCAGCAAAAACCTACCAGTTGAATTACGATCAGCCGGAAAACGGAAGTCTTCAGGCATATTATGTAAAGGCCGGAAGCTATGGAAGCAAGATCGATACAGGTGAGACCGTCCTTACGGGAAAGAGTATCCTGCTTCAGGCAGTTCCAGATGAGAATTATGTCGTAAAACAGTGGACGGTTTCTCATGGTGGTTCAGCAAAGATCCAGAAAAATACTGACGGAAGTATCTTTGCCGGAACAGAGATCACACTCGATAATGTGGAGACAGATACTGTTGTGGCCGTTGAATTTGAACCGGTAGAGACATATTTATTTGAGACAGAAGTGATCGCAGAAGATCCGGATACATCGGTTGCAGGCTGTAAGATCAATGCCTCAGAACAGGTTCAGGATGGCAAGGCAGCAAAGGGATCAACGGTGACACTTACAGCAGATCTTCCGGAATCCGTTACTGTATCAGAATGGAGAATCTATACAGATGATATACATTATACAGTTGCAGCAACCGGAGGAGATCAGTATGTAGTATCCAACGTCCAGAAGAACATGAAGATCAAGTTGGTTGTCAATATGTTCCAGATGGAAACACTTCATTTTGAAGCGGTAAATGAACAGGGACAGCAGGTAGATGATGTTGTTACGGCATGGAGCGATTCAGTGCAGATCAGCAATGATACAAAGATCGTAAAGAATCTGCCGGTTGTTATGAAAGCAGATGTACCGGAGCAGTATCAGATCTCTGCGTGGAAGCTGTTTACCGGTTCAGAAGAACAGACGATCGCAACCGGAAAGGATGCGAAGGAAAGTTCATTTAACAGTGTAAACAAATCCATGCGTATTGTACTCGTTCTGCTTGATCGTCCAACTGTCACATATAACAGTGATAATAACGGAACACTGGAGTGTGATGTTGTATCCGGTGGTTATATTGACAGATACCACACAGAGGATATCGTTATGACAGCAGCACCGAAGACCGGATATGAAGTGGATCAGATCACAGTAATGATGGATGGTGCAGCTTACAGTGATATGACGGTTTCTGATATAGAAAATACAGACAATAAGCAGATCAGGATTCAGGCACCAGATACAGGCTTTGAGAAAAATGTAGAGGTTGCAGTTACTTATAAGGAGATTCCAAAGGTAGAACTTCAGTATGAGCTGGTATCAGCAGATGGAGCAAAGGCAGGAACAATAGCTGTTCATGTGGATCGCAAAAAACAGAATGATCTTATGCAGGATGTATCCGCCGGATCCGGCAGCCTTGAAGTATATCGGGACAGCACGGTTACAATGACAGCATCGGTGATCGCTGGCTACGAGATCAATGCATGGAGTATGAATGGTACAGATATCACAGCAGATGTCCGTACGAACAATACAGATCTGAGCAAACTGGTATGTACCGTTGATGAGAAGCTGTTACAGAATGTACCGATTAAGATCATGGTAACGGTTGTTAAGACGCCGGAGCCTCCGTTAGAACCGGAAAAACCGGTTGTAGAGGAACTGACTAAGAAGCAGATCGAGAAGAATTCACAGACACTTTCCAGTAAACAGAAGGTTGTCTGGACACAGAAGGGAATCCAACTGACCTGGAAAGCTGTTAAGGGGGCACAGGGATATGATGTCTATGCAGCTCCATGTAACAGAAAGAAGCTGACTGTTGTTAAGAAGATTTCAGGTGCAAAGAAGAACGCAACAGTACTGAGTAAGTATAAAGGCAAGAGTCTGAATCGGAAGCAGTCATACAGAGTCCGCGTCAAGGCATATCGTATTGTGAATGGAAAGAAGCAGTATATTGCTACAGGACTGACCCTCCATATCGCAGGTCCGAAGAACAAGACATATACAAATGTAAAGAAGATTCAGTGCAAGAAGACAGAGTATACCTTAAAGAAAGGTAAAACAGCAAAGATAACAACTAAGCTTATCTTACAGGATAACAAGAAGAAACTGTTATCCAAAGGGCATGGTGCTAAGCTTCGCTACAGCAGTACCAATAAAGCGGTTGCTACTGTAACAGCAAAGGGTACGATCCATGCAAAGAAAAAAGGAACCTGTTATATCTATGTTACTGCATTAAATGGAGTAAATAAACGGGTGAAGGTCACAGTAAAATAAAACTGTAAATTTAAGTTAAAAAAATTCCATGGTGGGGTAACACAGGAGCTTTCCGGCTCCCTGTTATCCCATTCATGGAATTTTATTTTTGGTCAAAATATTTATATAAAAAGCTATTTCTTTCTGGACAGATAGGTAACAAAGATCATACGTTTATCAATGATCTGTCCGGCGATGGCAATGCCTTTTCCCATTGTAAAGGCTGCAAGGATAGTTCCGATTCCAAGACCTTTGATGTGACCGAGGAAGAAGCCTGTCATACAGGCAGTTGTAAGCAGACAGATAACATCAAAAGAGATCTTAACAACCGAATATTTCTTCTTTATAATCTGTGACGCGACTGCTTATAAGCCTCCCTGTGTACAGAGTTTTTATGATTATGTGTCGGGAAAAAATGGAATGCAGGAAGATAAATTTATATGGAATATATAGAAAATCGGAATTTGCATAAAGTTTCGCGTATACGACAGGTTTGTGGTATAATTTTACATGAGTGATATGTATGGCTTTTTGCAATATGTATACAAAAAATGATAAAAGGAGATAAAGACTATGGCATGGTATGACAGCGCAGTATTTTATCATATTTACCCACTTGGATTGTGTGGATGTCCACATGATAACAATGGAGAGACAGGAGAGCATTTTGACAAGTTAAATGAATGGGCGGAGCATGCGAAACGGATCGGATGCAATGCGATTTATATAGGGCCGTTATTTGAATCCGGTTCTCATGGATATGATACAACCGATTATCGGCTGGTAGACAGACGACTTGGAACAAATGATGACTTCAAGCAGTTCGTAAAGAACTGTCATGCAAATGATGTAAAGGTCATCGTAGATGGTGTATTTAATCATACAGGCAGAGATTTCTTTGCATTTCAGGATATAAAGCAGAACCGGGAGAATTCCAGATACAAGGATTGGTACTGCAATGTGAATTTCTGGGGTAACAACGAATATAACGATGGATTTTCCTATGATAACTGGGGCGGATATAATCTGCTTGCGAAATTAAACCTCTGGAATCCGGAAGTGAAGAATTATCATCTTGAAACCGTAAAGTTCTGGGTCGATGAATTTGATATTGATGGAATCCGTCTGGATGCTGCGGACGTACTTGATTTTGGCTTTATGAAAGAATTACGTTCCTTCTGCAATGGATTAAAGCCGGATTTCTGGCTGATGGGCGAGGTTATTCATGGAGATTATTCGAGATGGGCAAATAACGATATGCTCCATTCCGTAACAAATTATGAACTGCATAAGGGCTTGTATTCCGGACATAACGACCATAACTATTTTGAGATTGCACATACGATCAAACGTTTAAATGGCATTGTAGGTGACAAGAAGTTATATACTTTCTGCGATAACCACGATGTAGCAAGAATTTACAGTAAATTAAATAACAAGGCGCATATGTACAATGTAGCGATCCTCGTATATACCGTACCGGGAATTCCGTCAATCTATTACGGTTCTGAATTCGGTATACCGGGCAATAAGGAGAATGGTTCAGACTGGAATCTGCGTCCGGATCTGAATCTGGCTGATTTTAATGAAAAAGATGAGCTCCCTGCATTGTATACAACACTTGGGCATCTGAAACAGAGATTTCCAGAACTGACCTATGGAGACTACCGGGAATTGTATTTGACGACCGGACAGTTTGCATTTGCAAGATGTCTGGATGGACGTGCAGTTGTAACAGCATTGAATAATGCAGATAACGGTGCACACATGGAGATCAATCTGCCGATTGGTGCAAATAAAGCAGTCAACCTCCTGACGATCGATCAGTCAACAGAAGTACAGGAGGATACCTGTACAGATGATGCAACAGCAAAGGCATGGGGAAATGCACGAAATGAGCTGCTTGATAAAGCCGGTCAGTTGGTTGGAGCCTCCGGTGAGATCCGCTATAAGGCAGAAGATATCCGTAAGGCATTAGAAGCACTGGAAACAGGCGCAGACTTCGGACAGGCAGTATGGAATCTGTTTGGAAATCTGAATGATACCATGAACAACATGCATCGTGTGATCGGCGAATTCGAACAGACTATGCATAAGCAGGAGAGAAACGCTGTAGCCGCAGGCGGTGACTGTACAGGTGGAGAAAGCCTTGAGATCCGCGATGGTAAGCTGATCGTAGACCTCCCGGCAAACAAGGGTGTTGTCGTATATTTAACCAATGAATAATATATAATTTGCCTACATTTTACTTATAGTAATGAAAATTACTATGAGAAGATGGTATTAAGTATTTTGTATAATATTTTATTAGAGAAATTTATAGACAGAAAAAGTCCATCAGACTTGTTTCCTTCAGAGGACTGGCTCTGTTATAAAATGACATCAGCGAGAATTTCGTAGTGAGATGCACATTGCCAGTAAATACGGGTGCTTGTTTGAGCCGAAGGCGAGTTAGCACAGGAGTATTTACGAATCAGGCATGTGCAGCGAATAGAAATCGCAGCGAGTCATTTATAGCAGAGTCAGTTTTCTGAATGAGCAAGTCTGATGGACTTTTTTGTCGCAAAAATTTATGCATAAAGAATAAGAGTTATGTGTAGAATGTTAAGATTGTATAGGAAAAAGAATACAAAACTTCTAAAAAATATGTAGCTTTTTGTTGAAAATCACATAAAATAGTGTTAGCATAAAATATATATGTTAGTATATTTGTGACGGAGCTGCGCAGAATTGGCTGAACCCGCTTCTGTGCCGGGGGAATGGTTATAATTAAGGAGATTGTATATGATACTTATTGATACGCAAAAAGAAGAATTTAGCAAACTGAGAGACATCCGCGTATTTGGAAGGATCAGTCATGATGACCGGTTTAATGGGAATTTGCTTGTAATTGGTTTAGGTGGAATCGGAAGCAGAACAGTTTGTAATTTAAAAGGAATGATGGTCGATGATATCACACCGGAGGATAATATTCATTTTCTGATGGTTGATTCAGATATTCCCGAGATGGAACAGACAATTGAGGACAGTAAAGAACATATTGGTTTTAATGCACTTGAAGTATTAAGTATCTACAGACCTAATATTGAAAATATACTTGCGGATGGAATCAAGAAGAATCCGGTACATCCGAACCTAGCAAACTGGATGGATGCAGATTTTCCGGATGTCACAGTGACAAAGGATGGTGCGCATGGCAATCGTCAGATCGGACGACTGATGTTTTCAAATGCTTATGAAGATATCCGTATGCTGTTATTTGACAGACTGGAAGAGATCCATGATAAAGCGAATGGTAACTGGATGGATGTGATCATCGTATCAAGTCTTTCCGGCGGAACCGGAAGCGGTATCTTATCCGATCTTGCATATAATATTCGTGCATACGGAAAGGCAAAAAAGTGGGCGAATCTTCGAATCGGAGGCTGTTTGTTAATGCCGGATGTTATATTTGGCAACAAGAGCGTAACCCAAGATCCGGAATTAATGTTCCGAATGATGGCAAATGGCTGTGCTGCGTTAAAAGAAGTTGATTATTATATGAAGCTTTCAGAAAAGGATGATGCATATATATTTGAAAGCACCACTCACAAGATGGTGATCCGGGAGAATTTGTTCGATGCATGTATGCTTGTATCCGGTAAAAAGGACAGTCAGGGATATCTGCCGGAGGGAACAATTCTTATGGATACAGCAAGCTTCTTATATAAGCTTGCATGTAATAAATATATCGGTAACAATGATGTAAATGATGACAGGAAGCTGCTTCGTGATGTGTTCTTTGATAACGAGAAATATTCTGTGACAAACTGGAAGATGGAGCATTCGGATTCTGAGATTGCGACAGCAAACTGTTATTATAAGGTTGTCAGTGAAGCAGATTATAAGATACCAATCCGTGAGATTGAGAATATCTGTGAGAGTGATCTGTTCAATAAGGCGTATAAGCGATTATTTGTATCTCCGTTCGACAATCCGCAGATTGAAACGGATATTAAGGATGCGTTAAAGGAACTGGATGCTTTTCTTCATGCAGAGCCGGGGGATGAGATCAACCTCAGTGTGAACGGGTTGATCCAGTTTGGACAGTTTACGAAGCCAACCTATAAGATGATCAAGAAGCATACAGACGGACTCAGAGAACATATGGGTGAGAAGCTTGATAATATGGATAAGGAGCTTCCGGTTATGATCAAGTCCATTAAGAATAAATTATGGAATTCCTTAGATGCGGTAATTGCCAGATATATCAAGGAATGCGGTCCGTATGCAGCAATTGATATTATCGGAGCACCGACAGCCGGTGTGGCAGATTCTACCAGAGGTATGATGGCAGAGGTTAAGAAGCTGCAGGAGCTTCACAGCAAATATACACCATCCGGTGAATATTCCAGAATTATAGAATCTATATGTGAGATTGTAGCAAAACGTTTCTTCACTTTTCCGTCTGCAAAGCGTGAGACAGAGAATGGATATTATGATGCCTGTATCAAAGAGACACTTGCTGCAGAACGAAATCGGATCATGGATGAGATTGATGCACAGGATCTGTTTGGTGATACACTTCGTTGGTTGCAGCAGCGAGCAGAGCGTTTGGATGAGATCTATTCCCAGTTCGGAGAAGATCTGAAGAATTCAATCGAGGATCTTGCAAATGAAGGTAAGGTAACAACCAAGAATATATTAAAGAATGCAGCCAGACATGAATTCCTTCCGACTGATTATGTAAATGACAGTCGTATCAATGAGGTAAAGGATGGACTGATCCGGTTGATGTTAGATAATGAAGCAAATATTGATAACGGAAGAGTTGTTCCTGTCAAGGATGCGATGGAGAAGATTTATCGTCGTTTATTCAGCGGTATCGGAGCATATGGTCCGGAGAAGATGTTATCCGTTGCATTCTCTGATAAGAAGCTTGCGGAGAATGATATCAATGTTATGTTTGGTTCACCGACAAATAACCGACGGGATGAAGTTATGCAGAAGGTAGCTGCTGCATTTGTAAATGATATTCAGGAAGAAAAGCAGTTATGTGTGCTCAAGGATGGCTACAAAGAACTTTTGTTGAATAAGAAATATATATCAGTGCCAAATGTAATGCCGTATTTCAGTAGGGCAGTAAAAGGAATCCTGATGGATAAACCATATAATGAGAAGGAGGATTCCATTACATTGAATCCTGGGGAGATCGAGATTTCGATCAATGATATGTATGTCGGCGTGCCTGCATCTATGATGGCATGTACAGCAGAGATGCAGAAAGCCTATAATGCAGTAGATAGTTCTTACAAGGGACTGCATATTGACGAAGTGAATAGGGATATGAGAGATTTCCCGAATCTTTGCACGTTATAATAAATAGTATGAAAGAATCCTGCATGTGGAGGTGTATGAAACCGTTAGTGTTTTTCAAACTTTCGTATGTGGGGTTTTTTTAAATTTGATTTTTACCGGAATATGGTTATACTAGAAAAAGATTTACATGAATAGATAGAAAGGAAAATTTCCATGCTGATTTGGTATGCGGATGTGTCGGATATGACAGAGGAGCAGATGAAAAAGTATCTGGAAGAGCTGTCTGAGTATCGTTTGGAAAAAGTGAATAGGCTTCGATATGAGAAGGATAAGAAATTGTCGGTTGCTGCGGGAATTTTGCTTGACCGGGCGTTAAAAGAGTGTCATTTGTCTGAGAAAGACTGTCGCTATCAGATCATGGAGCATGGCAAGGTTTATCTGGCAGATCATCCTGAGATAGCATTTAATATCAGTCACAGCGGATGTGTTGCAGTTCTGATCTTTCATAAAGAAACGAAGCACGATCTGTCCTGTGGCATTGATATCGAGCTGATACAGGGTGGACGGGAGAAGATCGTGAACCGGTTATTTTCAGAAGCGGACAGAGAACAATATAAGAAGTTGGATCCGGATGCGGCTGCGTTATATTTTGCGCGGGTCTGGACCCGGATGGAATCATTTGGTAAGATGACAGGAAAAGGACTTGATTTTTCAGAACCGACTCAGAAAAAAATTATGGATCGTTCAGAGATGAAAAAGAAAAATGTCTATTTCCGAGAATTCAGAATAACAGATAAAACAGGTCGGGAATATAATCTCTGTGCCTGTGCAGATAAGGAAGGTTTGTTAGAAGAAACTGTATTTTCTGATAAGTCGGTTCTTTTTTCTTCTCAGAATGTAGATTGTGTGGTAATATGATGATGAAAATTTATGTACTGCTACATAAGTGAAGTTTTGGAGGAACATGATATGAGTAAAAAAGCTACGAAAGCACTGAATAATCCGTATTATATCGCAAGATATAATGCATCAAAGAATAATCCAAATCTTACCAGCCGGGAAAAGACGGCTGAGATTTTAAATATTGACCGGACGCGGTTATCACGGATCGAGCTTGGCATGTCAGTTCCTTATCCGGAAGAAGTTCTGGCGATGGCGGATGTATATGAGATACCGGAGCTTTGTAATATGTATTGCTCAGGGGAGTGTGCAATCGGTCGTGAGACAGTGAAACCGATCAATGCAGATAGCTTGGATCGACTGATCCTTCAGTTCCTTGGATCTTCTCAGAAGATGGAGAATATCACGGAGCAACTGATCAATATCACCTCCGATGGAATTGTAGATGAAGGAGAACTGGAGCAGTTTGATTCGGTTCTGTCTGAATTGGAAAAAATGTCGGTCAACATTCAATCATTGATGATGTGGGCTAAAAAAAATAAAGATTCAATTATGAGTAAAAGAGGAAATTAGAAATGGCAGACAAGAATATCGAAAACGAGATCAAGAAAAGAAGAACATTTGCGATCATATCCCACCCGGATGCCGGTAAGACGACTTTAACAGAGAAGTTTCTCCTGTTTGGTGGTGCAATCAATACGGCAGGATCGGTAAAAGGAAAAGCAAATTCCAAATATGCGGTATCCGATTGGATGGATATTGAGAAGGAGAGAGGTATATCAGTTACCTCATCCGTTCTTCAGTTTAATTATGAAGGCTACTGTATCAATATTCTTGATACACCGGGACATCAGGATTTCTCAGAAGACACATATCGAACCCTGATGGCTGCGGATTCTGCTGTTATGGTTATTGATGCATCAAAGGGTGTAGAGGCACAGACGATCAAGCTTTTTAAGGTTTGTGTAATGCGTCATATCCCGATTTTTACATTTATTAATAAGATGGATCGTGATGCAAGAGATACATTTGAATTGTTAGATGAGATTGAAAATGTCCTTGGAATACGTACCTGTCCGATGAACTGGCCAATCGGTTCCGGTAAGGAATTTAAGGGTGTCTATGACAGAGAGACCAAGATGGTCGATACCTTTGAAGCAATCTCAACCGGTGGTGCGAAGAAGGCTGCGGAGACGCAATATCATATCGAGGATCAGGAGCTTAAGGATCTGATCGGACCGTACCTGTATGACCAGTTTAAGGAAGAAATTGAATTGGTTGATGGTGCAACCGATGAAGTCGATCTCGAGAAGGTTCAGAAGGGAGAGCTTTCACCTGTATTCTTTGGTTCTGCACTGAATACATTCGGTATCGATATGTTCCTGAATTATTTCCTGAAAATGACGACACCTCCTCTTGGAAGAATGTCGGATCAGGGTGTGATCGATCCGGTTACAGAACCATTTTCAGCTTTCGTATTTAAGATACAGGCAAATATGAATAAAGCGCATCGTGACAGAATCGCATTTATGCGTATCTGTTCAGGTAAATTTGAAGCTGGTATGGAGGTTTACCATGCAGCCAGTAAGCGTAAATTAAAATTATCCCAGCCGCAGCAGCTTATGGCGCAGGATCGTAAGATCGTAGAAGAAGCATATGCGGGTGATGTAATCGGTGTATTTGATCCGGGATTATTTTCAATCGGTGATACTCTTACATTTCCGGGTAAGAAATTCCAGTACGAAGGAATCCCGACATTTGCGCCGGAGCATTTCTGTCGTGTTGTTCAGATGAATACGATGAAGCGTAAGCAGTTTGTACAGGGTGTTACTCAGATCGCGCAGGAGGGTGCAATTCAGATCTTTCAGGAGTTTACAGCAGGATTGTCTGAGATTATCGTAGGTGTTGTAGGTGTTCTTCAGTTTGATGTATTAAAATACAGACTGGAGAATGAATATGGATGTGAGATCCGTTTAGAGCCGATCCCTTATAACTATATCCGTTGGGTAAAAGATCCATCTACAGATCTTACAAAGCTGAAACGTGTCAGCGATGTTAAGAAGGTGAAGGATATGAAGGGTAATCCATTGTTATTATTTGCAAATGAATGGGTTATCAATCAGGTGCTTGAGCATAATGAAGGACTGGAACTGTTAGAGTTCAGAAAGAATTAAATAAATGAATAATCTACCCTGAAAATGTAAATCCTTTTCTTATGAGGCCTAAGAAAAAATCCGTTTGACAGACAGGCAGACATAAGCAGGAGGAACATGATATGGCACTGAACAGGGTAGTGATATGTGGTGTGAATACAGCCAGACTTCCGTTACTGACAGACAAGGAAAAGGATGAATTGTTTGACAGGATCGAGCAGGGAGATATGGCTGCCAGAGAGACCTTTATCAAGGGCAATCTGCGACTGGTTCTGAGTGTGATCCAGAGATTTTCGAATTCAAATGAGAACCCTGACGATCTGTTTCAGGTTGGATGCATAGGATTGATAAAAGCGATTGATAATTTTGACCGGAGTCTGAATGTGAAGTTTTCGACATATGCAGTTCCGATGATACTTGGAGAATGTCGGAGGTATCTGCGGGATAATAACAGTATCAGGGTATCCAGGTCGTTAAGAGATATTGCATATAAGGCAATCTACACAAAGGATGCTTTGTTAAAGAAGTTGGATCGGGAACCGACCGTGGATGAAATTGCAAAGGAGATCGATGTAGCACCGGAAGATATCACGACAGCACTGGATGCCATATCAACACCGGTTTCATTATATGAGCCTGTTTATCAGGAAGGCGGAGATACGTTATATATCGTAGATCAGTTAAGTGATAAGAAGAATAAAGAAGAAAATTGGGTAGAGAATATTTCATTGAAAGAGGCAATGAAGAAATTAAACGAGAGAGAATATAATATATTAAGGCTCCGTTTCTTTGAAGGAAAGACACAGACCGAGGTCGCATCGGAGATCGCCATTTCACAGGCGCAGGTCAGCCGTATCGAAAAGAGTGCAATCAAATCTCTAAAGGGCTACCTCAGATAATATATGGACGATTAAGAGGTATCTATATATTCTACAGAGCATTTTCATTCTATTTTTACGCTGTATAACTTCGAACTAACCTCGGCTAAATAGCCTTGGTAAGGGCTCAGTTATCACGTAGCGGTACTAAACTCACCGCCTTGCGGTTCGTTAAGGACCGACATGAAAAAGGTCTGTAGAACAAAATATAGATACCTCTTTATTTGTTTATAGGTAAATCTGTGTTATTGTGATTTCCCATATTTTATTATAGTTTTTACATTTATTGTGCTTTTTTTGCTCTATTTATTCTTGTTTTGAGCTTCTAGCTGTGATTTGGCTTCGGTGGCAAGCTCTGCCATATAGTCCTGAACGGTTGTGCCGCCGGTGTCGCTGTTTTTCATGAGATTTGCTTTCAGCTTTTCTACTTCCTCGAGTGGAAGATCGCTCATTATGGCAACCTCGGCCGGTTCGATGTGAACATTTAACATTCGTTCAGCCAGATCATATTTTGCTTTTGTTGTTCGATTCATTTCTGATTCATCTCCTTACTTATTCAGATCCTTCAGATAAGCTTCGTTGATCTCGATGATCTTATTCATAGCTTCCGGTCCCGGAGCACCGATTGTATTACGTTTATTGACACATTCTTCCATGCTGATCGCCAGATAGATGTCGTCTTCAAATACCGGGCAGATTGCCTTGTAATCGTCTAGTGGAAGCTCATCCAGCGAGATGTTCCGTTCGATACAGGTGAGAACCAGTTCACCTACGATGCCGTGAGCATCACGGAATGGAACACCGTGGTTTACCAGATAATCGGCAGCATCCGTAGCATTTGTGAATCCGTTCTTTGCAGATGCTTCCATACGGTCTTTATTTACAGTCATAGTTTTTATCATACCGTTAAATAATGCGATACATCCCTTTACGGTATCGATCGCATCAAAGGTAAATTCCTTATCCTCTTGCATATCCTTATTATAAGCAAGCGGAATTCCCTTCATTGTGGTAAGGAGAGAAGTCAGTGCGCCATAGACACGTCCGGTCTTACCACGAACCAGCTCTGCGATATCAGGGTTTTTTTTCTGTGGCATGATCGAGCTTCCTGTGCTGTATGCGTCATCCAGTTCGACAAACTGATATTCATTTGTATTCCAGATAATGATCTCCTCTGAGAAACGGCTCAGATGCATCATGATCGTTGAAAGAGCGGATAATAATTCGATGCAGTAATCACGGTCTGCGACAGAATCCATACTGTTAAGAGTAGGACCTGCAAAATCAAGCAGGGAAGCAGTTAACTCACGATCCAGAGGGTAAGTTGTGCCGGCTAAAGCACCGGAGCCCAGTGGACAGTAATTCATTCTTGCATAGATATCACACAGACGGCCGTAATCACGCTTGAACATCTCCATGTATGCACCAAAGTGATGGGCGAGAGTGATCGGCTGCGCCTTCTGTAAATGTGTAAATCCGGGCATATATGTGTGGATATGTTCCTTCATCAGGGAATGTAAGGTGTTCATTAATTCCAGCACAAGAGCTTTAATTTCAACGATCTCATCTCTTACATAGAGCTTCATATCAAGAGCTACCTGATCATTACGGCTTCTTCCGGTATGTAATTTCTTACCGGTATCACCGATACGGTCAATCAGATTTGCTTCTACAAAGCTGTGAATATCTTCATATTTGGATGTGATTTCAAGTGTACCATTTTCCACATCGGTAAGTATGCTGTTTAAGCCGTCGATGATCTGATCTCGTTCTGCTTCTGTAAGGATGCCGGATGCTGCAAGCATGGTAACATGCGCGATGCTTCCGCGGATATCCTGTTTATAGAACTTCTGATCAAAAGAGATCGAAGCATTAAAGTTATATACTAATTGGTCTGTTTCTTTTGTAAAACGACCACCCCAGAGCTGTGCCATAATGTAGTTCCTCTTTTCTCTAAAATTATTTTAACTGTTTCATTTTACAACAGGATGAGAGCTTAATCAACAAAAACAGGGATTAGCAGAAGAATTTTGCATGGTAAATATCAAATTTTTATGAAAAAGATATTTACAGGTTTACAGCAGTTGTGGACAGATGATAAAATAACCTAAATTGTCAGAATGGATGGATTGGATGAAGAAACGACATTTTATTTTGAAAGGAATCATTACGGCACTTGTGCTGATCGTTCTTTTCTATACAGGAAGATGGGCATTTTTTAATATATTTCATCGTCAGGATGTTGTGAACGGACTGGTAGCATTACGAACAAATGTAATGCATTCGATGGAGGATGGAAATGATTCTGATATCTTTTATGTAAAGAATGTAAAGATAAAGGATATCAGTGATATTAATAAATATGTGGATTCGGCATTCGGAAGTGTAGATACCTATCGGGTATTGGTATCTTCCGGTGATTATCTTGCAATTCAGCTTTCTTTTGATCGTAGCGAGAATTACTATGTGATCCGGAAAGCGCTTTTTGATGAAGAGATACCATCGGATAAAAAGAAAGCGATTGCTATGTATGATGCATATATGGAATTTTATCAGACCTGCATCAAAGAACCGATGAGTGATTTTGACAAAGAGGTGGCGGTACATGACTATCTGATAAAAAACTGTGTATATGGTTTTCCGGAGGAACAGCAGGATGCATATGATGCCTATGGTGTCCTTGTATCTCATAAAGCAGTATGTGATGGTTATGCGGAAGCGTTTTTTATGTTGATGACCTGTCTTGATATTCCATGTGATATTGTAGTCGGAACGGCAGATGGTGACCTGCATGCGTGGAATCAGGTTGAACTTAATGGCAAATGGTATAATATCGATCTGACTTGGGATGATGCGGTTCCGGATATGGGATCGTATATAAAACACACATATTTTAATCTGACAGATGAGGCACTAGCCGAAAATCATACATGGGAACGGGAGTTTTACCGTACCTGCACAGATACAGATATGAATTATTATGTGAAGACATTTGCAGTGTTTGATGATTTTGAAGCATATAAGAAAGGGATCACGAAGCAGATCGGACGCTCGGATGTGCTCGAAGCAATTGTTTATTATATGGATACGGACAGACCGGATCTGTCATTTCTCTATGACAGTTCGGCTATAAAAAAACTTAAGTATCTGGTTGAAGATATGGGAGAATATTATGTGATCATTGTATATGTAAATACATGATTTTATTATTGTAAAACAAAATGCCCGTGACAGTACGGGAGAAAGGAAAACTCAATGCCTGATGAACAGGGGAGAGTGAAGTGTGATAAAAATGAGTAAGAAGGAATTTATGGATCAGCTCAGAGAAGGATTGGATGGAAATGTATCATATGAGAAATATCGTGAAACAATAGAATATTATGAGTCTTATTTCCGGAGAAAAATAGCAGAAGGTAAGACTGAGGAGGAAATTGTTGCGGAACTTGGCTCCGGGCGACTGATCGCAAAGACGATCGTTGATACCGCAGGAGCTGACCGGACAGAACAGAGCTATACTTATACAGAGACAACGAACGGCAGACGCGGAAGTGTGAGCCGAGATGGAGGAGATACACCAAAGGGCTGGCATATCAAAATGGATGAAAATGGAAATACCAGTGTCTGCTTTGGAAAACTTGATTTTTCTACGACGCTTGGTAAGGTTGTGATCGGAATCGGACTTGTTTTATTACTTGCCCTGATCGTATTACTGGTTGTGATCGGAGTTAAGATTCTTGTATATGTGATTATTCCGGTTGCTGCAATTTTGTTTATCGTGAACCTGATCATCAGTCTGATCGACAATCATCGAATGTAGTCGGAAGCAGATTTTTTAACAGATAAAAAAGTTTTAAAAAAGTTGAAAAAAGTTCTTGACAATTATCGGTATATCCCTTATACTAGCAAAGGTGTTCGACAGAGAACACAAACGAAATGGGATCTTAGCTCAGCTGGGAGAGCATCTGCCTTACAAGCAGAGGGTCACAGGTTCGAGCCCTGTAGGTCCCATTTAAAATAAAATATGGCGGGATAGCTCAGTTGGCTAGAGCATGCGGTTCATACCCGCAGTGTCGAGGGTTCAAATCCCCCTCCCGCTACTAACCTTTAATCGTCATGATATCATGGCGATTTTTTTTGTAGCAGTGTGATGGTATTTGAATAAACCGGCATATTGATGCCGGTTCATGTGGTCATCATAACGATAGAAAAATATGAGTGAATGAAAAAATAAGGAGAAATCAAATATGCGAGTTGGAATGGGCTATGATGTTCATAAATTAGTAGAAGACAGAAAGTTGATCCTTGGCGGAGTGGAGATTCCATACGAGAAAGGACTGCTTGGGCATTCAGATGCAGATGTTCTGCTTCATGCGATCATGGATGCGCTTCTCGGTGCTGCGGCATTGGGAGATATCGGCAGGCATTTTCCGGATACAGATGACCGTTATAAGGGGGCAGACAGCATGGTGCTGTTAAAGAAAGTGAAGAAGCTTCTGGATGAGAAATTTTTCTTTATAGAGAATATAGATGCGACAGTGATCGCACAGCAGCCGAAGCTTGCCCCATATATAGAAGATATGAGAAAGAATATTGCAGAATGTCTGGAACTTCCGGTGAACAGGGTGAATGTGAAGGCTACGACAGAGGAAAAGCTGGGATTTACCGGAGCGGGTCTTGGAATCAGTTCACAGGCTGTCTGTCTGTTAGAGACTGTCGGGAACTATGATTATGATGTTATGGGAATGAACCAGGGAGGCTGCGCCGGCTGTCAGGGCTGTCCGGTCAGATAGTAGGTAGTTTAGGGTATGAATGAAGAAAGATGCGATCAGATGGATTGCAAAACGTTTGATTCGATCAGGATAGAAACTGCCGGAGCGGAAGATATGAACGAGATCCGTAAGCTCTGGAAACAGTCATTTGACGATCAGGATGCATATATGGATTATTATTTTTCAAATGTGGCAACAAGGAATCATATCTTTGTGGCAAAGACTGACTCCAAGATTATTTCTATGGTGCATTTGAATTCATATACTCTTGCTGAGACGACAGCAGGAGCAACCACATATAAAAAGGGTGGATATATCGTTGGCGTTGCGACCGAGCCTGAGTTCCGAAGACATGGAATCATGTCGATATTAATGAAGCATGTGCTTGCATATGCGGCTGAGAATGATTACGATTATATTTATCTGATGCCGGAGAAAGAGATCTATTATAAAGGTCTGGGATTTGCTCCGGTAGTAGAAAGCGGCTTTTATAATGTAACCGATCTGAAACCTGAGAAGAATGATTATGAGCTTTGTGGGTTGGAAGATATAACAGATGAACAGTTGCAGAGTTTTTCTGAAAAACTGGCACAACGCTATGATCTCTTTGTACCACGAACCAGAGCCTACCTGGAAGATCTTGGAATGGAATGTCAGTCTCTGTTCGGTGATGTATATATTATAAAGGATGAGAATGAGATAGCGGCGGTATATGGAACCATGTATGATGGGGATCGCGCAGAGATCGTTCAGTATTGTACAGTTACCGGATCGCTTGATCCGTTGTTATATGGAATTTGTGAGAGTGATATTCCTGTATTTTCTAAGGTTGAATTGTTTGGAACATATACAGATCATAAGATGATAAAGAAAGGCCATGGGATCATGTTTTATGAGCCGTATACGGAGTACACAGAATTATATAGAAAATCAGATCGTATTTTCATAAATGAAGTGGTTTAAAAAAATATGGATACCATGTATAATAGTTGTAGTATGTATATACAAAAAGGAGAAATAAAATGACAACAGATGGATATGTAGAACATATAGTGAAAACAAAGACTTCTGCCGGAATCATGGCATTGATCGTACTTGGAGCAATTATCACCGTGGTGGGAGCATTTTTTATGTTCTTTGTACCGGGAGGCACAATCTTTGGATTTCCGCTTGCGGTTGTTGGTGTAATTATATTTTCATTTGCAATCAATCGAAAAGAGTGTGAGTTTGAATATTTGTTCGTAAATGATGATGTTGAGGTTGCAAGGATCACCGCAAAGAGCAGCAGAAAACAGGTGTATCATTTTGAAGGCGGAGAAGTAAAACAGATCACGACTGTAGATTCAATCTATAGGGATAATGAGCATCAGGCAAATTCCGGTATTAAAACGATGAATTTCACTTCAAAGGATAAGAACACAGAGAATCCTGTTTATTCTTTCATTCTGAATAAGAATAACCGCACAGAGGAAGTCCTGTTAGAGCTTGATGCAAAGACGATTGAACATGTAAAACAATTTTTCAAAGGAAAAATCCGGGAATAGAGAAAGTCAGGAACGGACACATATTTATAAGCAGAAAGACAGATACTATAAAAGAGGTGCTTGCGATGAAAATTACTTTTTTTAAATATCTGTCTTTGTTTTTGACCGGAGGAATGGTATATTATTTTCTTGAAATATTTACCAGAGATTATTCTCATTATTCCATGATAATCTGTGGGGGGCTGTGTATGATTGCCTGCGGAGGTTTGAATCAGATGTTCCCGAGAATGCCGATCTCGTTACAGATGTTTTTATCGGCAGAGATCATAACATTGTTGGAATTTATTACCGGAGTTATAGTAAATCTGATCTTTCATGTCGGAGTATGGGATTATTCATATCTGCCATATAATGTGATGGGGCAGATATGTCTGCCATATTCTGTGTTGTGGATGTTCCTTTCATTGATCATAATATTTGTGGATGATGGAATCAGGCATTTTCTGTTTGGAGAAGAATTGCCGGAGTACAGATTGTTTTAAATATAAATACAAAGCGATTTTTTTGTTGTTGAAGCAGCTGCGACGTTTAGAGTAATAAAAAAAGCTTATAACAGATTCGGCCTGAAATCCGGACTTCTGATGATAAGCTTCTTTTATGTGGTGTGAAATTAAATACGAAACTATGGCTGAAGAGGAGTCATCTTAAGTCCTTTATACAATTTGGTATAAAGACTTCTTTCATCGGAGTAAAGCATGATTCCCCGTGCACCATCTTTAACAATGTAGGCGTATTTATTCTTCTGTACATTCATGTACAAAACTTCCTCCACATTCAGTTCTTTGGCTTTCACTTTTGCAACGCTGACACTTACCGGCTGTAATTTGTATTTTTTGATTGCCTGTTCAACTGTCATGATAAACACCTCCATCATATAGTATGTCTATGTTTGTTTGAATATAGTATATTGTATAGATAGCACAAAGTCAACTGTAAATAATGCACAAAAAGGCAAAAAAAGGGAAAAACTTCCGTTATTTTTGATAAAAAAGGAGAGATAAATAGTGAAAAATGCAAACTATTATACTATGATGGAAGAAGAATTGAAGAAAATATCGGATTCCGGCAGTAAAAAGAAGCTATTGCTTCATTGCTGCTGTGCCCCGTGTTCCAGTCATTGCCTGGAAGTTCTGACCGATTATTTTGATATTACTGCTTATTTTTATAATCCGAATATCACAAGTGATGAAGAATACGAGAAACGCTGGAATGAATTAAAACGCTTTGTTCATGAAGTATATCAGGAGAATGGGGTGGAGTCATATCTGGAAGAGCATGAGAGCGAACGGTTTCTTGAAATGGCAAAAGGAATGGAAGAGGAACCGGAACGTGGAATCCGGTGCTATGCTTGTTATAAGCTTCGTCTGGATAAAAGTGCAGCATTTGCAAAGAAGCATGGATTTGATTATTTTACTACGACACTGTCGATCAGCCCGCATAAAAATGCAGACTGGCTCAATGAGATCGGAGAAGAACTGGGTGAGCAGTATGGTATAACATTTTTGCATAGTGATTTTAAGAAGAAAAACGGATATAAACATTCGATCGAGCTTTCAAAGGAATATAATTTATATAGACAGAACTTCTGCGGCTGTGAATTCAGCAGAAGAGTGTATGAAGCAACAGAAAAAATGAAGCAGGAAGCTGCTCAGAAATAAGTTGACGAATTTCGATGAAAAAGTGTTGTCTAACAATAACAAATGTGTTAGAATTGACAAAACTAGAAAAAAGAGGCAGATGAGGATCTTTGTATGTGTGCACAGATTCTCTGTTCACTCTTTTTTTTTGAGCAAAAATAGAAAAAAGAAGAAAGGAATTGTATTATGAAAGCTTTTTTGATACTTGAAGATGGACATGTATTTGAAGGCACCAGTATTGGAGCAACCGATGAGATCATAAGCGAAATTGTTTTCAATACGTCTATGACAGGTTACTTAGAGGTGTTGACAGACCCATCCTATGCCGGGCAGGCAGTTTGTATGACATATCCGTTGATTGGTAATTATGGTGTATGTCTGGAAGATATGGAGGCTGATAAACCATGGCAGTCAGGATTTATTGTAAGAGAGATTGCGAAGAAGCCAAGTAACTTTAGAAGTGAACAGAGTATTAACCAGTTCCTTATTAATAACAATATAACAGGTATCGAGGGAGTTGATACCAGAGCCTTGACCAAGATCCTCAGAAATCAGGGTACAATGAAGGGCATGATCACAACAAATGCTTCTTATGACCTTGAAGATTGTCTGAAGCGGATCAAAGCATGGGAGATGGGACATGTTGTTCTTGATGTTACATGCAAAGAAAAGAAAGTTTATCCGGGAGATGGCTACAAGGTAGCTGTGATCGATCTCGGCGTTAAGAGAAATATTATCAAATCTTTATTAAAGAGAGGTTGTCAGGTTACTGTATATCCTGCTGAGACACCTGCGAAGGAGATCATCGCAGATGCACCGGACGGCATCATGTTAACAAACGGACCTGGAGATCCAAAGGATTGTAAGGTTACGATCAAAGAAGTGAAAAAACTTTTCGATACAGATATTCCTATTTTTGCAATATGTCTTGGACATCAGCTGCTTGCTCTTGCAAATGGCGGCGATACCGTAAAGATGAAATACGGTCACAGAGGTGCGAACCATCCTGTAAAAGATTTAAAGACCGGAAAGGTTTATATTTCAACCCAGAATCATGGATATATGGTAAAAGAAGAGAGCCTTGACAGAAAGGTTGCCGAGGTCAGCTTTATCAATGTAAATGATGGTACAGTAGAAGGTGTTCATTACCTTGGTAAGAATGCACAGACCGTACAGTTCCATCCGGAAGCATGTGCCGGTCCTCTTGATACAGACTTCTTGTTTGATGTATTTATGAATATGATGGAGGTGTCTAAGTAATGCCAAAGAATCCGAATATTAAAAAAGTTGTTGTAATTGGCTCCGGTCCTATCGTAATCGGACAGGCTGCAGAATTTGACTATGCCGGTACACAGGCTTGTCGTTCATTAAAAGAAGAAGGCCTTTGCGTTGTCCTGATCAACTCCAATCCGGCTACGATCATGACAGATAAGGATATCGCAGATAAGGTATACATTGAGCCATTAACAGCCGATGTTGTAAAAGCAGTGATCGAGAAGGAAAAACCGGACAGCCTTCTGCCAACACTGGGTGGTCAGGCAGCTTTAAATATCGCAATGGAACTGGAAGAGTCCGGTTTCTTAAGAGAACATGATGTTATGTTGATCGGTACATCTTCTTCAACAATCAAAAAAGCAGAGGATAGACTGGAATTTAAGAAAACCATGGAGAAGATCCATGAGCCTGTAGCACCATCTGAGGTTGTTACAACGGTAAAAGCCGGTCTCGAATTTGTTAAGAAGATAGGATATCCGGTTGTACTCCGTCCGGCATATACCCTTGGCGGAAGCGGCGGTGGTATCGCTGAGAATGAAGAAGAGTTTGTCGAGATTCTGATGAATGGTCTGAGACTTAGTCGTGTCGGTCAGGTTCTGGTAGAGCGTTGTATCGCAGGCTGGAAAGAGATCGAATACGAAGTAATGCGTGATGCAAATGGTACCTGTATTACAGTTTGTAATATGGAGAATCTGGATCCGGTCGGTGTCCATACCGGTGACTCTATCGTAGTAGCACCATCCCAGACATTGGGTGATAAAGAGTATCAGATGCTTCGTACATCTGCATTAAATATTATTTCTGAATTAAATATCCGTGGTGGCTGTAACGTACAGTTTGCATTACATCCAACTACATTTGAATATTGTGTAATCGAAGTAAATCCTCGTGTAAGCCGTTCGTCAGCACTTGCATCCAAGGCAACCGGTTATCCGATCGCCAAGGTTTCTGCAAAGATCGCACTTGGTTATAATCTGGATGAGATCCAGAATGCAATTACCAAGAAGACGTTTGCAAGTTTTGAGCCTGCACTGGACTATGTTGTTGTTAAGATTCCTAGACTTCCGTTTGATAAGTTCATCAAGGCAGATCATGATCTGACAACACAGATGAAGGCAACCGGTGAGGTTATGAGTATCTGCACAAACTTTGAGGGCGCATTGATGAAAGCAATCCGTTCTCTGGAACAGCATGTAGATGGTCTTCATTCCAGCAGATATAAGAATATGTCTGACAGTGATATCTTAAAGCTTCTGCATCATGTAGATGACAGACGTATCTTTGTTATCGCTGAGGCACTTCGCCGTGGCATTACACAGGAAGCAATTCACGATATCACAAAGATTGATCTTTGGTTCATTGATAAGATCAACAATCTGGTTGACTATGAACAGGAGATCCGTGATTCCAAGGGAGATATCTCCAAGGAACTGATGAAGGAGATCAAGCGTGTAGAATTCCCGGATAAGGTAATCGCACAGCTTACAGGAAAGACAACAAAAGAGATCAAAGAGCTGCGGTATGGCTATGGTATCCGTGCATCTTTCAAGATGGTTGATACCTGTGCTGCAGAGTTTGAAGCATCTACACCATACTATTATTCCTGCTTCGACGGTGAGAATGAAGTAGAGGAAGATCATTCCGTAAAGAAGGTTATGGTTCTTGGTTCCGGTCCTATTCGTATCGGACAGGGTATCGAATTCGATTACTGCTCCGTACACAGTACATGGGCATTTGAGAGAAAGGGATACCAGACCATTATCGTAAATAATAATCCTGAGACAGTCAGTACAGATTTTGATATTGCAAATAAGCTGTATTTCGAGCCACTGACAGCAGAGGATGTAGAAGCAATTGTAGATCTGGAAAGACCGGATGGTGCGGTTGTTCAGTTCGGCGGACAGACAGCGATCAAGCTGACGGAAGCACTGATGGAGATGGGTGTTCCGATCCTTGGTACAAGTGCAGAGAATGTAGATGCCGCTGAGGATAGAGAATTATTTGATGAGATCCTTGAGAAGTGCTGTATCCCAAGACCTGCCGGAAAGACGGTATTTACCAGAGATGAAGCCTTAGAGGCAGCCAATGAACTCGGTTATCCGGTTCTGGTAAGACCTTCTTATGTATTAGGCGGACAGGGAATGCAGATCGCGATCTCTGATAAAGATATTATTGAATTTATGGATATCATCAACAGACATGTTCAGGAGCATCCTGTTCTGGTTGATAAATATATCATGGGTAAGGAAGTAGAAGTAGATGCCGTATGTGATGGAGAAGATATCCTGATCCCTGGTATCATGGAGCATGTAGAGAGAGCCGGTATCCATTCCGGTGATAGTATCTCTGTATATCCTGCACAGACGCTTTCACCAAAGATCAAACGTGTAATTGAAGATTATACAAGAAAGCTTGCAAACAGCCTTCATGTAATCGGTCTGATCAATATACAGTTTATCGCATACAATGATGAAGTATATGTAATTGAGGTAAATCCTCGTTCCAGCCGTACTGTTCCATATATCAGCAAGGTTACCGGTATTCCGATCGTAGATCTTGCAACCCGTGTTATCACAGGTGAGAAGATCAAGGATATGGGATATAAGCCGGGACTTCAGCCGGAAGCAGAATACTTTGCGATCAAGATGCCAGTATTCTCATTTGAGAAGATCCGTGGAGCCGAGATCAGTCTGGGACCGGAAATGAAATCAACAGGTGAATGTCTTGGTATCTCCAAGGACTACAACGAAGCCCTTTACAAGGCGTTCCTTGGCGCAGGTGTAAATCTTCCAAAGACAAAGAAGATGATTCTTACAGTTAAGGATGCAGATAAGATGGATGCAGTAGAAATTGGCAGACGTTTTGCGGCTCTTGGTTATGAGATCTTCTCTACAAAGAGCACATGCAGAATCCTGAATGAGAATGGAGTGCCTGCTGAACTGATCAACAAAGTAGAGGAACCTTCACCAAACCTGTTGGATCTGATCTTAAGTCATGAGATCGATCTGATCATCGATACTCCGTCACAGGGTGTTGAACGAAGCAAGGATGGTTTCGTGATCAGACGTCATGCAGTTGAAACCGGTGTTACCTGTCTTACAAGCCTTGATACAGCGAATGCACTGCTTACAAGTTTGGAGTCATCCGCAAATAGACGATTATCACTGGTTGACATCAGCGAATTATAAGTATAATATGATACAACCTGACAAAACAGGCTGCTGCATTTTGCAGCAGGCTGTTTTGTGTTCTTAATAGGAGGTGGAATATGCATAACATTCCAAGAGATGAGGTGTTTGTGATCGGACATAAGAATCCGGATACGGATTCGATTTGTTCAGCAATCGCGTATGCAGATCTTAAGAATCAGTCAGAAAATAAATACATTCCCAAAAGAGCGGGTAATATCAATAAAGAAACAGAATTTGTATTAAATTATTTTGATGTGGAAGTGCCGGAGTTGATCAAAAACGTGGACACCCAGTTGAGTGATATTTCTTACCGACTCGTTTCCGGTGTACCGGGTGATACAACAATGAAGAAGGCATTTGAGATCATGCAGAAGAATGATGCAACGACGTTGCCGGTTGTGGAGAACGGAAAGATTCGTGGAATATTAACTGTCGGAGATATTGCAGAAGCTTATATGTTGAATTCGGAAGACGATATTTTGTATAAAGCGAGAACCAGGTGCCGACATATCATGGAGACGATCGACGGTGAGATGGTCTGTGGAAATCCGCATAGTTATATTACGAAAGGAAAAGTTATCATAGGCGCGGCACATGTGGAGCTTATGGAGCATTTTGTAAAGCCGGACGACATTGTTATCTTAAGTGACCGGAAGGAATCTCAGCTAATGGCTATCGAAAAAGGAGCAGGTATGCTGATCCTTTGTCTGGTGGATAAGGTGGATGACGATGTTGTGAAGCTTGCGGCATTTAAGGGCTGTTCGATCATCACATCTCAGAATGATACTTATAAGGTGGCCAGACTGATCGGTCAGAGTATACCGGTAAGGTTCTTTATGGTTCGTGATAATATAATGACGTTTAACGAGGATGATTCGGTTGAAACGATAAAAAGTGTTATGTCGAAGACGAGAGTTCGTTATTTCCCTGTTGTAGATAAGAGTGGAAATTATCTGGGACTGGTTTCCAGACGTAACTATATCAATGCCAGAAAAAAACAGGTGATCCTGGTCGATCATAATGAACGTACACAGTCGGTTGATAATATCGACAAGGCAGAGATCCGGGAGATCATCGATCATCATAGAATTGCAAATGTAGAAACGCTTGCACCGGTTTATTTCAGAAATCAGCCGGTTGGCTGTACATCTACGATCATATATCAGATGTACAGAGAGCAGAACATTATACCGGATAAGAAGATTGCAGGATTGATGTGTGCGGCTATTTTATCAGATACGCTGCTGTTTAAATCACCGACTTGTACCTGTGAGGATAAGAATGCAGCATATGCACTGGCGCAACTTGCCGAGATTAATGTAAATGATTTCGCAATGGAGATGTTTGATGCCGGAAGTAATCTGAAGGGAAAGACAATCGATGAGATTCTGCATCAGGATTATAAGAAATTTGAGATCGACGGACGTACCTTTGCGATCGGACAGATCACATCGATCAATACCAGAGAGATTGAGCAGATACAGAAGAGTATGTATGAGTATCTGACCGATTATACAGAAAATGGATGTGATGTATTTTTGTTTGTAATGACAAGTATCTTAGACGATAGTTCCGGAATGTTGGCATTTGGAGATGAGGCAGAGGAGATCTGTTCCCGTGCATTCCAGACGGAATTTGTCGATCATTATGCATATCTGGAAGGCGTGGTTTCCAGAAAGAAGCAGATCGTTCCGGCACTTGTCCGTGCCGTACAGGAACTCGATCAGCTGGAATAGAACAAAGGCAGAAAGGCAGATGTACAATGAAGAAATATCAGGCAGTTATATTTGATTTGGATGGAACACTTTTAAATACATTAGAGGATCTGGCAGACAGTACAAATTACGCACTTTGTCAGATGGATTATCCGGAACGGACAATCGATGAGGTCCGCCGCTTTGTCGGGAATGGCGTAGAGAAGCTGATGGAGCGTGCAGTTCCGACGGGAACTTCAGAGGAGGATACATTAAAAGCACTCGCGATATTCAAGGAACATTATTCAAAGAATATGTTGAATAAGACATGTCCTTACGAGGGAGTTGTCGATGTGCTTAAGGCGTTAAAAGAAAAAGAAATACCGGTAGGTATCGTATCGAACAAATTTGATGCTGCAGTGAAGGGACTGAGGGATCAGTTCTTTGGTGCATATATAAGTACAGCGATCGGAGAGTCTGCAAATGTAGCAAAGAAACCGGCACCGGACACTTGCATAGAAGCAATGAAGGAAATGCAGATTGGACGGGAAGGCACAGTCTATGTTGGAGATTCAGATGTGGATATCATGACCGCAAAGAACAGCGGACTGGAATGTATCTCTGTTACCTGGGGCTTTCGTGATGAAGAATTCCTGTTAGAACATGGTGCTACCCAGATCATCCATAAGCCGGAGAAGCTGCTCGAATTTTTTTAAACAGTAAAGCTGCTGTCTGATCGATATGGAAGTTGGATATGGAAGATATATAATATGGAGATGGACATGAACATGGCAGTTCAATGTATAAGGAATATGTAAGATGAATATATATACAGCAAATCAATATATAAAGGATACCTTCGGGGAGAAATTATACAAGCTGTCATTAAATGCTGGGACCACCTGCCCGAACCGGGATGGAACGGCAGGAATTGGCGGTTGTATCTTTTGCAGTAGCCTAGGATCGGGTGATTTCAGTCCAAAAGCGGATATGGACATAGATCAACAGATCGAACAGGCAAAACAGCTGGTTGCTTCGAAGTTCAAAGGTGAACATTATATTGCATATTTTCAGTCATTTACGAATACATATGGTGATATCGACCGTTTGCGGGATATTTATAGAAAGGCAGCGATGCGGTCAGACATTGCGGTTATTTCAATTGCAACCAGACCGGATTGCCTGGGAAATCAGGTGATCGACATGCTGCGTGATATACAGAGAATCAAGCCGGTGTGGGTAGAACTCGGACTTCAGACGATCCATGAGAAAACGGCAAAGCTTATTAATCGCGGATATCCGCTTTCGGTATATGACAAGGCAGTAAAAAAACTCCGTGATCTTGGTGTACATGTGATCGTACATATGATATTGGGACTTCCGGGAGAGGCACAGAGAGATATGATCGAAACAGCAGAGTATATAGGAAAGAGCGGTGTACAGGGCATAAAGCTGCAACTACTTCATGTCCTTAAAGGAACCAACCTTGCTGAATTGTATCAGAATGGAGAATGTTCTGTTTTGTCGCTGGAAGATTATACAGAATGTGTTGTTTCGTGTCTGAAGGTACTGCCGCCGGATATGGTGATCCATCGCCTGACCGGAGACGGACCGAAGAAACTATTGATCGCACCGCTTTGGAGCGCAGATAAGAAAAAAGTAATGAATACGATAAATGCAGCAGTCAGACAGCTATAAAACAGATCTGACTGCTGTTTTTTTAGTTGTTGTTTTTCCTGGATTCATTCTGATTACAGATATTTGCGGCATGAAGAAAACGGGTGACGGCATCCTTGTAATTTTTAGACAGACGATCATACTCTTTAAATACATGAAAAAAATCCCAGTCAAATATATTGTCAAAGGTAAATAACTGAAAAAGGTTCTCATTTTTAATGTTTTCCAGAGATGCAAGATCAATACAGATTAGAAATACAAGAAACTGAATATTGATATGATAGTAATTTGATGCATAAAAAATTGTTTTTATATCGGGTATAGAACTGCCACGTTCGTATTGGGAATAGGCAGATTGGGATATTTTTAATTCTTCGGCTGCTTCACGCATGGATAAGGTTTTGCTTTTTCGAAGGGATAACAGTGCACTGCCTATATTGGTTCGGATAACGGATGTCATATATTCTTTTTCTCCTTTTCGTTTTTCTCATTACAGTATAATTGTACATAGGTTTTTAGTAGCTCCAACTCCCATGTTGGGACTTCCTTCAACTGATTGATAAGATCAGTAATTGTTTCTTTGCGAACAGGAACAGCCTGATATGCAGATGGATCACTGACTGCTTCAATCAGATTGTAATTGTCCTGTTCTGCGTTTTTTAATGACATGGAATAGGCGAACAGGAAGTCGTGGTCGAGAATCTTCGATAATTTGGCTATATGTTCGATACCGGGAAGTATCCGCCCTGATTCATAATTAGCATATCCGGATCGCGAGATTGAGAGCTGCTCGGCAACCTCTGCCTGCGTCATTTGTTTTTTCTCACGGAAGTAACGTAGAAGCTTAGGTAATGGATAATTTTCATTTGGCATTTGTGTAAGTCTCCTTTCAGTTCTTTGCAACATCATACACGATTTGCAGAAAAAAAGTGCCGAAATGTAATAAATGGTAGTGTTTCATGTAATAAGTTGCGTTTTTTCGGTTGATACGATACAATTACAGAAGCTTTATTTATGAAAAAAACGGAGGTATAAAATGAGTCGTGCGGATGATATTTTTATAGAAATGTGTAGATCAATCATAGAAAACGGATATAGTACAGAGGGAGAAAAAGTCCGCCCTAAGTGGGAGGATGGAACAAGTGCTTACACGATCAAAAAGTTTGGCGTCGTAAACCGCTATGATCTGTCAAAGGAATTTCCGGCAATTACACTTCGAAAGACATATATTAAGTCTGCTATAGATGAGATACTGTGGATCTGGCAGAAAAAATCCAATAATGTACATGATCTGAAAAGTCATATCTGGGATAGCTGGGCAGATGAAGATGGTTCGATCGGAAAAGCTTACGGATATCAGATGGGTGTAAAACACCAGTACAAAGAAGGTATGTTTGACCAGGTGGATCGCTTGATTTATGATCTGAAACATAATCCATACAGTCGTCGTATGATGACAAATATGTATGTACACGAGGATCTTCATGAGATGAATCTGTATCCGTGTGCTTATGGGATGACATTTAATGTAACAGGAGATCGCCTGAATGCTATATTGAATCAGAGATCACAGGATGTACTTGCGGCAAATAATTGGAATGTTGTTCAGTATGCAGCACTGGTTTATATGATTGCACAAGTTACAGGGTTTAAACCGGGAGAACTGGTGCATGTAATTGCAGATGCACATATTTATGACAGACACATTCCGATCGTAAAAGAGCTGATATCCAGAGAAACCTATCCTGCACCAAAGTTTACCATGAATCCGGATGTAAAAGATTTTTATCAGTTTACGTTGGATGATTTTACAATTGAAGATTATCAGACAGGACCACAAGTGAAGAATATTCCGATTGCAGTTTAAACAATATTTGTGGTTATTTGAGTAAAATTACTAAAAAAAGACATGATTTTAATATAAAATTCACAAAAAGTATTTGTCTATTCCGATATATTGTGATACAATTTTCATATATTTTTGGAGGTGCGTTACACATGGCAAATATTATGATTACATCAGGCACAAGTTTTGAAGGATATGAGATAACAGAATATGGTCCTTATAAATTTGTACAGACAATTTTAAGCTCTAATTTTTTAAAGGAGATCGGTGCATCTATTGCTGACATTGCAACAGACAGAAGCAGCATGTACCATGACAAGCTGGATGGAACAATGAAGGAAACCATCAAGTCATTTGAGGAAGTTGTCGGAAAGACAAATTACAATGCGGTCGTAGGCTTTAAAACAAATATAGTTGATTATTCATCTAATATTTCAGCGGTTATTGTTAGCGGTACACTTGTTTCGGTGAAAAAAGAGTACAAATCCGAATTTGATAAGAGCGATTTTGTAAGAAAAGAATTATATGTAAATAATTATTACGACAAGCTTGTACCGAGAGCCGTAAAAGTTATCCTTGCATCTGAGGGAAATGGAACCAAGATTTCGGCATGGTATAATAATTACAATATGGATGATGTCAAAGCAATCAAAGCAGATATTCAGTTTGTAAATATTTACGGTGATGAAATCACATTAACAGGTGTGGATTTTGTATTTGATAAAACAAATGTATCATTATTAAAATCTGATTATATAGAATGTAAACTTCCTGAAAAATACATAAAGATTATTACAAGTTGTAAAGTATATATTCAGAAATATGTAACTGCAAGAGGTGTATATTCATGCGGAGATGATCCGATCGATGTTGAAATGAGTGCATTGAAGTATAAAGCACTTAAAGTTAAAAAAGGTCTTGATGCTGTATGTAATTATAAGTCGGATGGACTTGTATGGACCTGTAACTGTGGACATGTAAATGAAGGTGGCGCAGAGGAATGCGTGATCTGTGGCAGAAAACAGGATGAGATGAAGAACAGCATAACATTTAATTATGAGCCGATGTTGGAAGAAATGAAACAGAAAGAATATGTTATGGAGATCAAGGATGTCCTTATGAAGTATATTAAGGATATTGATTCAGGACTTCGTATGCAGTTATTGGAGATTATGGAATCCGGTATTCAGTATGAAAAAACACGCGGAGATATGAAGGAAACTGTAATTGAGAAGGTTGAGAATCTGTTCCTTGGATTGTAAAAATGCAACAATATATGTTACAGATCATTGAGCATCTGGGGAAAAAAGGATATAAAAAATTAAATCCTGACAGTAATAATGTATATGGCAGAGCGGAAGGCGATGCCATATACGTTATTGTGCTTGGAAATAGCAGAAATTTGAAAGCGGATAATCTTATAAAGTTTAATTCACAGATTAGAAATGATCTGGAAGAAACAGGAAAAAGAGTTATGATTTTGAACCTGCTACTTACCAAGGACGGAATATTTGATGACGACTTAAGTACGATCATTAAGAAGATGGACAATGTCTGGCTGTTCAGTGAGGATTATGGTAAATTATATATTTTTGAGAATCAACCGGCAGATTTTGACGGGTTACAGAGGATTCTTGAAAAAGAGATTTATGCGGAAAAAGACCACTGGCGTATCCGGTTAAAGGAAATATTTGGAGTGGTAACACCGATTCTGGTATTGCTCAATATTTTGGTATTCATAGCATATGTATATACCAGGGATGCTTACGGATATTCTTTTCTTGAAGAAATTCTGACAGATAATCTTCGGTATGTTCTTGTTGAAAAGCAGTATTACAGACTGCTAACCTCTATGTTTTTCCATTTTTCTCTGACACATCTTTTAAGCAATATGGTTGTATTGATTGCTCTTGGAGCAAGGGTAGAATATCTGCTGGGGAAAGTGAAGTATATATGCGTATATTTGTTCTGCGGCATTGTAGCATCTGTTTGTTCGATAGTCAGTTGTTATATGGGAAACTTTTACGAATATGCAGGAGGTGCATCGGGTGCAATCTGCGGCTTGATGGGTATATTGATTGTTTTTGCCTTTTTTGGTAAAGGAAAGATATCAGATATTTCATTAAAGGATCTTATTTTTTTATCCGTGATCACAATATTGAATGGATATGTTTCGGAAGGCATAGATAATGCAGCGCATATAGGAGGATTGATAGCTGGATTATTTACAGGATTGCTTTGTGCATATATATGCTCGAAGAAGCAAAACTCAGGTACATGACAGTTGTAAAAGATGACCTGATGTGATAAAATTAGCTGATGAAAATTAGTTTAGGAGTATGATTGGATGGGTACTGGAATTAGCATGTCAAGTGTCAACAAAATAAAAGAACTTGCGGCAAGCGGGGATTATAGTCTTGCATTGGATATACTTGAACATCAGGATTTGACCAGATCGCTTTCACCTCAGTTTATCAAGATTTGTGGTGAAGTTTACTATGAAAACGGACGTTATTCGGAAGCCAGAGCTGCTCTTGTAAAAGCCCACTCCATGGCGCCTGTTGGAAATAAGATTATATATTCACTGATTAAAGTGTATTTATCTGAGGGGTTTTACTCACTTGTAGACACATATTATGACATCTATAAATTTAATCAAGATGAAAAAGATGCAGGTACATATCGTATAGAATACATGATTGCAAAAGCAAAACGAAAATCGTTCAAAGAGCTGTATGGAATTCTTATTTCAGCAAATGAAGCCGAAACGGATGCAGCTTGGGATTTTGAGATGTTGTTATTGTATGCTGCAATGGGAAATATGGAGAAACTTCAGTCGGAGGCTGAAATTTTCTGCGCGACCTATAAAGGTTCCCCATATATTGAGAATGTGAACCGGCTTAGAGATAAATCATATGATGTAGAGAAAACTATATATTGTTATCCTGCATCAGAACAGGAGGATGATTCAAAAGAACAGGAAGAGATCAGAATATTTGAACAAAAGGTTTTGGAAGCTGATCACCTTCGTATGTTCCCGAAAGACCCTAAGATTACTTTGATGGTCGATGATCGTGAACCCATACCAAATTCTGTGAAGTTCAAACAGATGTTGCTTAAATCTAAAGAAAAGAAAGAATTAAAGAAACAGCAGAAGAAAGAACAACAGGAAAATGAGCAGTCAGAGGAAAAAAAGGATAAAGGAAAGAGATTTCATATAGGACGACTGTCAAAGAAAGAAGAGGCTGCGATTGAAGAGGTAATTGCTGAAACAGAGAAGCTGCAACCGGACAAAGACAAATTACTGGATGAAGTAATGGCGGTAGAAGAGAATATAGATTCGACCCAGAGTGAAGATATAATGAAAGAGCCGGAGACCGCTTCGATTGTTAGTGAAGAAAAGAATCTGGATCAGATATCAGAAGAATCATTCGATGAAAGTCTGGATGATTTTGATACTTCGGATATTACAGATGATTTTGATACAGTATTGATGGTTGACCCGGATGCGCTTGAACAAAGCGAGCCGGAGATCGAGACAACTGTCGAGAAAGAGACTGCGGAACCTGAGACTGAGACAATTGTCGAGGAAGAGACTGCGGAACCTGAGACTGAGACAATTGTTGAGGAAGAGACTGCAGAACCTGAGACTGAGACAATTGTTGAGGAAGAGACTGCGGAACCTGAGACTGAGACAATTGTTGAGGAAGAGACTGCGGAACCTGAGACTGAAGAAATTGTTGAGAAAGAGACTGCAGAATCGGATACTGAAACAGTTATTGAAAAAGAAAATACAGAACCTGAGTCTGAAGAAAATACAGAGTCGGAGATTGTTGTTGAAGAAGCTGAGTATGCAGAACCTGCAGAGCCGCATGAAAATGCAGAGGTGGCAGAGGCTGCCGATCAGTTGTCCGGAGAAGACGAGACGGTCCTCATGGAAGAACCTCAGATAAGTGAAAATGAAGAGCTTTCGGAAGATGTTTCTGAATCTGAAGGAAAGAAAGATCATAAATTTGATATTGATGTTGCAATCCAGTCACTGGATGAATATAAATTTGATACAGATGATTGGGAAGATGATTCATTTGAACAGGCATATGAGGATGATGATATTGTCGAGATTTCAGAAGTACCGGAAGACATGATGTCGGATGAAAGTAATAAGGATATCATTCAGTCTGAGACAGAAGAAATCGAGCAGGAAGAAGATGTGGAAGCTGAAATCATTGACGAAGCGGAAGTTAATGTTGATGTCGAAGCAGAAGAACCGGAACAGGCGGAGCCGGAGACGACAGAATCCGGACAGCTCGAACAGTCGGAAACAGATGCTTATATACCGGAAGAAACTGTCAACGTCACAACAGAAGCGTTTGATGAGTCGGTACCTGATGAACTCGATGAATCAGCTTCAGAGGTAATATCAGAACAGGATTATGATATAGATTTAATAAATGATGCTTCTGAAACGGAGATTTCCGAAGCAAAGATTTTTGAAACCGACGATTTTGAAATAAATGATCCTGCATCAAAAAATCCTGAAACAGAGGTTTTTGAAATAAAAGATTCAGAATCAGAAATCTTAGAACCGGTGGTTGAAAATTCTGCAAATGTAAATGGCAGAAAAATAGATTTTCCTACATTCAGATCAAGTCTTTTCCCTGATTATAACAGTGATAAACCACCTGTTGTAGAACATGTAAAGCATGAAGACATACAGGAAGAATACGATCAGAAGATGGCTGAAAATCTGAAAAAAGAGGAAGCTTTGATCAGTGAGACAGATGAATTGCTTGCAAGACTCGGAATCGAGCTTGGAACTAAATATGCATCAAACACTGATTATTTCAATATGCATCAGGACAGCTTTGTGTTAAATCCTTCAAGCGAGGATGAAACCGATGAATCGGAAAACATAAAGGGAAATGATAGTGCTTCAGAGTCCGAAGCTGTAAAGAAATCTGAATCAAAACATTCTGATGAAAAAAAATATAAGCTTAAGAAAAAATGACAAATAATTAGATTAATATAAATATTATTTTTTTATTTGATAATGTGGAAGGAGGCGTACAAATTGGCTATAGATCAAACAGAAGCTATGATTGCTGCGATTAAAGCACAGCTTGAAAAAGAAAGGGCTGCTGAAGCTGCAAAGCAGAAAAGACTTGAAGAAGAACAGGCTTTGAAGAATAAGAGCAGCAATAAAAAGAAAACTTCAGATAGTGGAAGCAAGAGCCAATACAAGACTTTGTCTGCTGAAGAACTTGCGCGAATTGAGGAGAAGAAGCGTCGTAAGAGAGAAGAAGCATTAGGTATTGTTCATGAGGATGAGCCTGAAGAGACAGAGAACAAAGAAGCTGAAGCTGAAAAGCCGGATACAAATAATATAGAGGCAGAGAGTGAAGCTAAAACAGAGAAAAAGAATGAAAAGCAGGAAATGCCAAAGATCAGTCTTAACCTCGGTGGTATTGCCGATGAGGGACTTGGTGGTGGCCTCGGCGGACTTGGTGGTGGCCTTGGAGAAGGCTATGGCGGTCTCGGCGGACTTGGCGGTGGCCTTGGAGAAGGAGCCGGCGGACTTGGTGGACTTGGTAGTGCACCTTCAGGAGAAGGCCTTTCAGGAAAACCGGGTGCGACAGGAGGCGGTCTTGGTTCGACTTTGAATATGAATGCTTCCCTTGAACCGAATAAGATAAAAGGTAAAGATAAGACAACGTTATCTGATGAAGCAGAACGATTTGACGAAGATGATATGACATCTGTTGTTTCAGATGATGCTGAATGGACACCGGGCAAGAATGTTAAGGTGAAAGAGGTTAAGACTAAAAAAGGAAATGACAATAATGGTGATCTTTTCAGTATTTTACCTGACAGAAACAAAGATGACGCGGATGTTTCATCTATGTATGATATAGATGATGACGATGAAGATGAAGACTTCCTTGGAGCCGGTATTGAGAACCTCTCCAATATTGATGAAACCAGCGAAGAAGAAGCTGCACGTATAAAGGCAGAAGAAGAAGCTAAGAAGAAGGCAGAGGAAGAAGCTAAGAAAAAAGCTGAAGAAGAAGCTAAGAAAAAAGCTGCAGAAGAAGCTAAACGTAAAGCAGCAGAGGAAGAGTCCAAAAAGAAAGCAGAAGAGGCACGTAAGAAGGCTGCGGCTGAAAAGGCAAAGGTTGAAGCCGAGACCAAGAAAAAACAGGCTATCGAACTTGCTGAACGTAAGGCTCAGGATGCAAAGAATGTCGTTGAAACAGCCAAGAAGACGATTGCAGATTCTGAAAAAGAAGAAAAAGAACTGAAATCACAGCTTGAAGAATGTGCAAAGAAAAAAGCCGCTTATGAAGATAAGATGAAGGCAGAATTCGATGCAAAGAAGAAGGCTGATGAGAAACTCTTAGCAAAAGAAAATGCAGAGCTTGAAACAAAAGTAAAAGCTATCAATAAAGAGATAGAAGATACTAATAAGAAAGCAAAGGATGATTCAGATAAGGTATTAAAGGAGAGCAATCCTGAGACTATCAAGATGAAAATCATCAATGATGCACAGGCTGCAGCTGATGAAGTGATCAAAAAGCTTGCAGATGCTAAGAAAGCAAATATTGAAAAACACGAAGCTGAGTATACAAAGGCTTGCAAGGATGCAGAAACGGCTTCCGTAAAATTAGAGGAAGATAAGAAGAAAGCAATTGATGCTGCCAAGAAGAAGAAAGAGACACAGAATGACAAAGCTAAGAAGCTGATGGACGATGCAGAAAAGAATAAGCAGCGTGCAGGTGTTATCTTCACAGATTCCAAGAAGGCGGAGGAAGAAGCAGCTCTTAACCTTAAGAATACAACAGATATGGAGTCGGAGTCATTAAAGACATTAGCCGGACTTGAAAGCAGGCTTGCTGAGAGTGAAGGCAAACTTAAGACTGCGACGAATAACAATGATTCAGCAACAAAGGCTATTGATTCAGCAAAGAAATCATTAAAAGAAGCAGAAGCAAAAGAAGCTGAAGCGTTGAAGAAACTGGAAGAAGCCAGAACTGCAAAAGCAGCGGCAGAGTCCAGAATTTCAAAGGGTGAAGCTGATAAGAAAAAATTCCAGTCTGAAATTGATTTACTCAATAAAGAAAAGAAGACAACAAGCGATGATATTGTTGCGACAAAGAAAGATGTAGAATCCTTTAAGTCAGCAAAGACTGAAGTACAGCAGGCACTTGATGCAGCAAAGAAATCCGTAGTAGAGGCAGAAGATCTTCTTTCCAAGGCAGAAAATGCAGAGGAAGAAGCAGAAGAAATTCTGGAGAAGGCTAAGATTGAAGAAGAAGTAGAGATCCGGAATGCAGAAAAGGCTGCTTCAGATGGAAGAGAGAAACTGGATAAGGATAAGAAGTCCAGAGAGGATGCACGCGAGAAGTTCCTTGCAGATGAAGAAGAAAAATATGCAGCAGGCGAGGCTGCAGAACTTGAGAAAGTTCAGTCTGCTGCAATGACTGCAGAGAAGGAAGCTGTTGATGCCCAGAAGGAAGCAGAGAAAACAGCACAGAAGTTGCTTGATGATGCTAAGAAGAAAGAAGAAGAACTAAAACAGAAGATTGCCGGTTTGAAGACTGAACAGGAAGAACGTGTCGTTGCCAGAAAAGCTGCAAATGAAGAGGCAGTTAAGAAAGCAGAAGATAAAAAGAAGCATGATCTTGATTCTCTTCTGAAAGAAGAAATCAGTACAAAGAAGCAATTGGAAGAAGTAAGTGGCAGAGCTGCCGCTGCTGCAAAGGTTCTTGAAAAAGCTGTTAAGAAGGAAGAAGAAGCAAGAAAACAGGTTGAACTTTTAAAAGCAGGAAAGGTAGAAGAAGCATCTAAGATAGATGTATCCTTAGAAGCAACGGATGAAGCCGCTGTAGAAGCTGAACAGAGTGAGATTAATCAGGAAATGAAGAAAGCCCTGCCATCGGAAGCAAAGTATCTGTATAAGTATCTTTGTGTAAATCCTGCGGGCGCACAGATTGTGAATGTTCTTCAGACAATGAAAGTGGATCCGAAACGCTCAAAGAATCTCGTTATTCTCGGTCTGCATGGATTTGGTTCATCAAAGGTTGGAGAAGATTTTGCTGAGTGTTATTATGATCTTGGTTTCTGTACATCACCTGCAAAGGCAAAGGTTAGAGCAAAAGTAATCAATAGCGGTAAGCTTGCCGGTGCGGTTACAAAATTGAAAGGCGGATGCCTGATCGTTGAGAGCGCAGGACTTATAACACCTGAGCGGTTCAAAGAGATGGTTGATCTTTGTTCTTCGGAGAAGAATGATGTTAAGATAATTCTTACCGGTGAAAAGGTTGCACTTAGCAAGATGCTTGCAGATAATATGACACAGGCAAGAAGCTTTAACAATCGTGTTTATTTTGATCAGATTAAAGAAGAGAATATGATTGTAATTGCCAAAGAATATATCATTGAAAAAGGGTATAAATATGAAGATGGTATTGAGGGTAATATCAAGAATTTACTTCTTGCGATGGAGACTGGTAATATTGACAGGTTGTTAACTGCTGTAGACGAAGCGATGGAACGAGCAGATGCAAGAAATCCTGAAGCAAAGAAAGTTATGAAGACAGATATAAAGTAATGAAAAGTGAATATCGTAGGATAACATTTTCCGGTTTATATTTTGGTTGAAAAAAACGGTGCCAATGTTTATAATATTTATTATTGTAAACTTGGCACTTTTTTTACGCAGATCGGTTATCAAAGTCTGTATTTGTGTGAGATTTTTACAATCGGTACGATAACGTAAGAAACGAGTAGAAAGTTGTTTCTTATGGTTGTCAAACTTAAAGGAGATATAAGATAGTATGGATATAGGAATAGATTTGGGGACATCGAATGTGTTGGTATATGTAAAAGGTCGTGGGGTTGTCATCAACCAACCGTCTGTTGTTGCATATGAGAAAAGTTCGAAACGCATTATTGCGATTGGAAATAAAGCAAAAAAGATGATCGGAAAGACACCGGAATCAATCGAAGTTGTAAGACCGCTCGTAAAAGGAGTAGTTTCAGATTATATTGTTACAGAGCGGATGTTAAAGGCATTTATCCGCAGTGCTATGGAGAAACGAACCGGGGTTGGCAGACCGAAAATATGTGTCTGTGTTCCCAGCGGAGTCACAGAAGTGGAGCGGAGAGCTGTAGAAGAGGCTGTTTACAGAACAGGAGCTAAGAGTGTTTATGTTATGGAAGAACCCCTTGCGGCTGCAATCGGTGCAGCAGTTGATATAGAGGAAGCCAAAGGAAATATGGTCATTGATATCGGAGGAGGAACAACAGATATTGCAGTTATATCACTTGGAGGAGCTGTAGAGAGCCGCTCGATTAAAGCAGCGGGGGATGATTATAATGCATCGATGATCCGATATATCAGAAGAAAATATAATCTTCTGATCGGAGAACAAACTGCGGAGAAAGCAAAGATAGCGGTAGGATCGGTCTATGAGAGACCGGAGGACATCACCTATGTTGTAAAGGGAAGAGATCTGATCAAGGGACTTCCAAAGGCGATCACGATCACGGCAAATGAGACAATAGAAGCATTTGCAGATACAACTTCTCATATTTTGACGGCGATTCATGGTGTACTTGAGACGGCTCCGCCGGAGCTGGTTGCGGATATATCGGTAAATGGGATTGTTCTGACCGGTGGTGGCAGCCTGATGTATGGAATGGATAAGCTGATCAAGGAAAAAACGGGAATTGATACGTATGTTTCGGATAAAGCGTTAGAAGCAGTTGCACTTGGTGCCGGTATGTCGGTTGATATTGCAGCAAGAAAAGAAGATGCATAGAAAGCAGAGAAAAGAAAATGACAAATACACATAATTTTCTGCCAGTGAATAAAAAAGATATGATAGAAAGAGGATGGGAACAGCCGGACTTCGTTTATATTACCGGAGACGCTTATGTGGACCATCCTTCTTTTGGCCCGGCAATTATCAGCAGAGTTTTGGAAGCACATGGATATAAGATCTGTATGATTCCACAGCCGGATTGGAAAGATGATAAGAGTATAGATGTATTCGGCAGACCAAGACTTGGTTTTCTGGTTTCCGGTGGCAATATGGATTCTATGGTCAATCATTATACTGTTTCAAAAAAACACAGAAGTATGGATTCCTATTCTCCCGGTGGAAAGATGGGGCTGAGACCGGATTATGCAACAGTGGTATATTGCAATCTGATCCGTAGAACGTATAAGGATGTTCCGATCATTATTGGTGGGATTGAAGCAAGTCTCAGAAGACTTGCACACTATGATTACTGGTCGAATAAATTAAAGCATTCAATTCTGATCGATTCACAGGCAGATCTGATTTCCTATGGCATGGGTGAACACAGCATGGTCGAGATTGCAGATGCGTTAGACAGCGGAATAGATGTCAGGGATATCACATTTATCAGAGGAACAGTCTACAAGACAAAAGATCTGTCCGGTGTAGAAGCTCCGGTGATCCTGCCTGATTATGCAGCACTTCAGGAAGACCGTTTAAAATATGCAGAAAGCTTTTATACACAGTATATCAATACAGATCCATATTCCGGAAAAGTGCTGGTGGAAGGATATGGCAACCGGGGATATGTTGTTCAGAATCCTGCGGCATATCCGCTCACACAGATGGAGATGGATGACGTATATGGGTATGATTACATGAACACCTATCATCCGATGTATGAAAAGGATGGGGGAATCCCGGCTATAGCAGAGGTGAAGTTCAGTCTGGCAAGCAACCGTGGATGCTTTGGCGGATGCAGCTTCTGTGCACTAACTTTTCATCAGGGAAGGATCGTTCAGACCAGAAGTCATGAGTCGATCATTGAAGAAGCAAAGCGCATGACGAAAGATCCGGAGTTTAAAGGATATATCCATGATGTTGGAGGACCTACGGCGAATTTCAGACATCCGGCATGTGAAAAACAGATGAAATACGGCGTATGCCAGAATAAACAGTGTCTGTTTCCAAAACCATGTCAGAACCTGAATGCCAGTCATAAAGATTATGTTGAGCTGCTTCGTAAATTAAGACGGATACCCGGGGTGAAGAAGGTATTTGTAAGATCCGGTATTCGATTTGACTATCTGCTTGCGGATCACGATGATACCTTCTTACGGGAGCTTTGCCGGTACCATATCAGCGGACAATTAAGGGTTGCACCGGAGCATATTTCAGATAATGTCTTAAAGTACATGGGTAAGCCGTCGAATCAGGTATATGAGACATTTATAAAAAAATATGAGAAGATCAACGAGCAGTATGGATTGAAACAATATGCAGTACCTTATCTTATGTCCTCACATCCGGGCTCTACGTTAAAAGATGCAGTAGCGTTGGCAGAATATATCCGTGATATCGGATATATGCCGGAGCAGGTACAGGACTTTTATCCGACACCATCAACGATCTCGACCTGTATGTATTACACAGGAGTAGATCCGCGTACGATGGAACCGGTATATGTTGCGAGAGACCCACATGAGAAAGCAATGCAGCGTGCACTGATCCAGTACAGAAGACCGGAAAATTATGATCTGGTAAAGGAAGCCCTGATAAAGGCAGGACGGAAAGATCTGATCGGATTCGAAAAACATTGTCTGATCACTCCGAGAAAGATGGATAGGAATACTTCGGGATATAAAGATGTCCATAAAAAGAATCCGTCAGGACAGGCAACACGGAATCAGAATAACAAGAACAGTAATCATAGAAAACAGGATAAATCCGGTAAAAATTCAGGAAGTTATAAATCCGGGCAGGATAACAGAAACAGCAGAACCGGTAAACCTGCAGGACAAAATGATAAAAAATATCAAAAACAGAAAACAGGAAAGAAAAAACACTGATATTTTATATAAAATTAAGAAAATAACCAGAAATGAAAAAATAATGATTTCTAATGCGTGCATTTCATTTTTGGTTGCGTGGTACTTTCTTTTGTGCTAGAATGTAGCCAGAAAGTGTGTTGTTATGTCAATAATGGTCATTATTGTGCCGTTTACAGCATAAATGTACCATGATATAACACTTACATTATAAAAAATTACGGAGGATTTCATTATTATGGCAAAGAAAATTGTATTAGCAGGCGCATGCCGTACAGCTATCGGTACTATGGGCGGATCATTAAGCACAACACCAGCTCCGGTACTTGGTTCAATCGTTATCAAGGAAGCTTTAAACAGAGCAGGAGTTCCTGCAGATCAGGTAGATCATGTATATATGGGTTGTGTAATCCAGGCAGGTCTTGGACAGAATGTTGCACGTCAGGCATCAATTAAAGCTGGTCTTCCAATTGAGACAACTGCTGTTACAGTTAATGTTGTTTGTGGTTCAGGTCTGAACTGTGTAAATATGGCTGCTCAGATGATCGAAGCAGGAGATGCTGATATCGTTGTAGCAGGTGGTATGGAAAACATGTCAATGGCTCCATATGCTGTAATGCAGGGACGTTTCGGATACAGAATGAATGATGGTAAACTTGTAGATACAATGGTACATGATGCTCTTTGGGATGCATTCAATGATTACCATATGATCAAGACTGCTGATAACATCTGTGAGCAGTGGGGACTTACTCGTGAAGAACTTGATGAGTTTGCAGCAAAGAGCCAGCAGAAGGCTGTAGCAGCTCAGGAGTCAGGTGCATTTGACGCAGAGATCGTTCCAGTTATGGTTAAGAAGAAAAAAGAGATGGTTGAGTTCAAGAAGGATGAGGGACCAAGACCTGGTACAACAGTTGAGACACTTTCAAGACTCAGAACTATCAATCCAAATGGTTTCGTAACAGCAGGTAATGCTTCAGGTATCAATGATGGTGCAGCAGCTATCGTTGTTATGAGCGAAGAAAAGGCTAAAGAACTTGGTGTTAAGCCAATGGCTACATGGGTAGCAGGTGCTCTTGGTGGTGTTGATCCATCTATCATGGGTATCGGACCAGTTGCTTCAACAAAGAAAGTAATGGCTAAGACAGGTCTTAAGATTGAAGATTTCGATATCATCGAAGCAAACGAAGCATTTGCAGCTCAGTCAGTTGCAGTAGCTAAGGATCTTGGATTTGATGTTGACAAGCAGGTTAACCCAAATGGTGGTGCAATCGCACTTGGACATCCGGTAGGAGCTTCAGGATGCCGTATCCTTGTTACACTTCTTCATGAGATGCAGGCAAAGGGTGCTAAGACAGGTCTTGCTACACTTTGTATCGGCGGTGGTATGGGCTGCTCAACAGTTGTTAAGATCGAAGACTAATCCGGTCGGCTGAAAAACCATATTACATTTCTATATAAGGAGATAAACGATGGAATTCGTAACATATGAACAGGACGGATTTGTTGGTGTTATCACTATTAATCGTCCAAAGGCATTAAACGCATTAAACAGCACAGTTCTTGAAGAACTGGATGCAACATTCAAAGCTGTTGACCTGAATACAACAAGATGTCTTGTACTTACCGGTGCAGGAGAGAAATCATTTGTAGCAGGTGCAGATATCGGAGAGATGTCAACACTTACAAAGGCTGAAGGCGAAGCTTTCGGTAAAAAGGGTAATGACGTATTCCGCATGATCGAGACATTCCCAATCCCTGTAATCGCAGCCGTAAATGGATTTGCACTTGGTGGTGGATGTGAGATCTCCATGAGCTGTGATATCAGAATCTGTTCTGAGAATGCAGTATTTGGTCAGCCTGAAGTTGGCCTTGGAATTACACCTGGATTTGGCGGAACCCAGAGACTTGCCCGTCTTGTAGGTGCAGGAATGGCAAAGCAGCTGATCTACACAGCAAGAAATATCAAAGCTGATGAAGCATACAGAATCGGTCTTGTAAATGCTGTATATCCATTAGAGGAGTTATTACCGGCAGCTAAGAAGATGGCTTCTATCATCGCAGCAAATGCTCCGATCGCAGTTCGTAACTGTAAGAAAGCAATCAATGATGGATTACAGGTTGATATGGATCATGCAATCGTTGTAGAAGAGAAATTATTCGGCGATTGCTTCGAGACAGAGGATCAGAAGGCAGGAATGGGCAACTTCCTTGAGAAAGATAAGGAAAAGAAATTAAAGGTTGTTCCTTTCCAGAATAAATAAATCAACAATCTTGATATTGACGTTTAGGGTGGTTATTTTGAAATCGAAATCAACCATCCTAAATGTTTGATATACCAAAGTAAGCATGTCAAACGAAACGTATATGAATTTCTCATGTTTGCTTAAAAATAATTTTTAGGAGGATATTAAAATGAAAGTTGGCGTTATTGGTGCAGGAACCATGGGTCAGGGAATTGCTAAGGCATTCGCTCAGGTTGATGGATATGAAGTAGCACTTTGCGACATTAAGCAGGAATGGGCTGAAGGCGGTAAGGACAAGATCGCTAAAGGTTATGCCAGACTTGTTGAAAAAGGAAAGATGACACAGGAGAAGGTTGATGGTATTCTTGCCAGCATCACTCCGGGTATTAAGGAAGACTTATGCGCAGATTGTGACCTTATCGTAGAGGCTGCTTTCGAGAACATGGAAGTTAAGAAGACAACATTTTCTGAGCTTGACAAGATCTGCAAGCCAGAGTGTGTATTTGCATCAAATACATCTTCACTTTCCATCACTGAGATTGGAAATGGTCTTACCCGTCCTATGATCGGTATGCATTTCTTCAATCCAGCTGACAGAATGAAGCTTATCGAAGTTATCGCAGGTGTTAACACACCGGCAGAGACTGTTGATAAGATCGTTAAGATCTCAGAAGAGATCGGTAAGACACCTGTGCAGGTAAATGAAGCTGCCGGATTTGTTGTAAACAGAATCTTGATTCCAATGATCAATGAAGCTGCATTTATCAAGATGGAAGGTGTGTCAGATATCGCTGGTATCGATGCAGCTATGAAACTTGGTGCAAATCATCCAATGGGACCTCTTGAATTAGGTGATTTCGTTGGTCTTGATATCTGTCTTGCTATTATGGATGTACTCTATAACGAGACAGGCGACAGCAAGTATCGTGCATGTCCATTACTTCGTAAGATGGTACGTGGCGGCAACCTTGGTGTTAAGAGTGGTAAGGGATTCTATGTATACAATGCTGACCGCACAAAGACACCAGTTGATGCTCAGTAATTGACTGATAAATATATTTATGGAGGAAGAAATAGAATGGATTTCGCTTTAGACAAGAAGTATGAAATGGCGCAGAACTTATTCAGAGAATTTGCGCAGAATGAAGTAAAGCCTCTTGCTCAGGAAATTGATGAAAATCACAGATTCCCTAGAGAGACAGTAGAGAAGATGGCAAAGTATGGTTTCTTAGGAATACCTGTTTCTAAGGAAGATGGTGGACAGGGTTGTGATCCTTTAACATATGTTATGTGTGTTGAGGAACTTTCAAAGGTTTGTGGTACTACCGGTGTTATTGTTTCCGCACATACATCTCTGTGTGTAGATCCAATCCAGACATACGGTACACCAGATCAGAAAGCTAAGTACCTCCCAGATCTTGCTTCCGGTAGAAAGCTTGGTGCATTTGGTCTTACAGAGCCGGGTGCTGGTACAGATGCACAGGGTCAGCAGACAAAGGCTGTTCTTGATGGTGATGAGTGGGTTCTTAACGGATCTAAGTGTTTCATTACAAATGGTAAAGAAGCAGATGTATATATTATCATTGCAGTTACAGGTACAATTGAAAAACGTGGTAGAAAGCAGAAAGAGATTTCAGCATTTATCGTAGAAAAAGGCACTCCGGGATTTACATTCGGAACAAAAGAAAACAAGATGGGTATCTGTGGTTCATCCACATATGAACTTATCTTCACAGACTGCCGTATTCCTAAGGATGCACTTCTCGGACAGAAGGGCAAGGGATTTGGTATTGCAATGCATACACTTGATGGTGGTCGTATCGGTATCGCAGCTCAGGCTCTTGGTATTGCTGAGGGTGCTCTTGATATCACAATCGACTATGTTAAGGAAAGAAAGCAGTTTGGTCGTTCAATCGCTCAGTTCCAGAATACTCAGTTTGTACTTGCTGATCTTGCAACAAAGGTTGAGGCAGCTAAGTTACTGGTATACAAGGCAGCTAAGAAGAAAGAGCAGTACCAGGCTGATCACAAGACTTCATACTCTGTAGAAGCTGCTATGGCTAAGCTGTATGCTGCAGAAGTAGCTATGGAAGTAACAACAAAGTGTGTACAGTTACACGGTGGTTATGGTTATATCAAAGAGTATGATGTAGAACGTATGATGCGTGATGCTAAGATTACAGAAATCTACGAAGGAACTTCAGAAGTTCAGCGTATGGTTATTTCTGCAAACTTATTAAAATAATTAGGAGGTACTTAACGTGAAGGTTATAGTTTGTATAAAGCAGGTACCTGATACAAAGGGTGGCGTTCAGTTTAACCCAGATGGTACATTAAACAGAGGAGCAATGCTTACAATCATGAACCCTGATGATAAGGCAGGTCTTGAAGCTGCACTTAGATTAAAGGATCAGTATGGAGCAGAAGTTACAGTTCTTACAATGGGTCTTCCAAAGGCTGCAGATGTTCTTCAGGAAGCAATCGCTATGGGCGCTGACAAGGGCGTTCTTGTAACGGATCGTGTTCTTGGTGGAGCTGATACATGGGCTACATCAACAACAATCGCCGGAGCACTCAGAAAGCTTGATTATGATCTTATTATTACAGGTCGTCAGGCTATCGATGGAGATACAGCTCAGGTTGGACCACAGATTGCTGAGCATCTTGGAATTCCGGTTATTTCATATGCACAGGAGATCAAGGTCGATGGAGATTCCGTAATCGTTAAGCGTCAGTATGATGATGGATATCATATGTTAAAGGCTAAGATGCCTTGCCTTGTAACAGCACTTTCAGAGTTAAATGAGCCTAGATACATGACTCCGGGTGGAATCTTCGATGCAGTTAATGCAGAGATCACAACACTTGGCAGAGCAGATCTTGTAGATGTTGATGATTCAAACCTTGGTCTGAAAGGTTCACCAACAAAGATCGCAAAGGCTTCTGATAAGGTAAGAAAGGGTGCAGGCGAGAAGGTTGTACCTGATTCTCCAGATGAAGCAGTTAGCTATATTGTTGGCAAGTTAAAAGATAAGCATGTAATCTAATATAGTAAAGGAAAAGTGGTGAATAAAATGGGCGCAATGAACGCAGAAGATATGAAGAACTACAAAGGCGTATTTGTCTTTGCACAGCAGGTAGATAATAAGTTAAGTGGTATTTCATTTGAATTGATCGGTGAAGGAAAGAGACTTGCAGATAAGCTTAATGAAAAGGTTACAGCAGTCCTGATCGGTTCCGACGTAAAGGGTCTTGTAGACGAACTTGCAGAGTACGGTGCAGACAGAGTTATCGTTGTTGATGATCCAGAATTAAAAGAATACAGAACTGAGCCATATGCACATGCACTTGCTTCAGTTATCAATGAGTACAAGCCAGAGATCGTTTTAGTTGGTGCTACAGCTATCGGTCGTGATCTTGGTCCTACAGTATCAGCAAGAGTAGCTACAGGTCTTACAGCAGACTGTACATTACTTGAAATCGGTGATTTCCCTCTTGTTGCACTTCCAAATCAGGAGCAGAAGCACAATCAGCTTCTTATGACACGTCCTGCATTCGGTGGTAACACAATCGCTACAATCGCATGTCCTGATAATCGTCCTCAGATGGCAACAGTACGTCCGGGCGTTATGCAGAAGCTTGACAGAGTAGCTGGCAAGAAGGCAGAAGTGATCGAGTACAATCCTGGATTTACTCCAAACAACAAGTATGTTGAGATCCTTGAAATCTCAAAGGCTGTTTCAGATATCAAAGATATCATGGACGCTAAGATCCTTGTTTCAGGTGGTCGTGGTGTTGGTTCAGCAGAGAACTTCAAGCTTCTTGATGATCTTGCAGAAGTACTTGGCGGACAGGTATCATGCTCACGTGCAGTTGTAGATTCAGGCTGGAAGCCAAAGGAGCTTCAGGTTGGTCAGACTGGTAAGACAGTTCGTCCACAGGTATACTTCGCAATTGGTATTTCAGGTGCGATCCAGCATGTAGCCGGTATGGAAGAGTCAGATATCATCATCGCTATCAACAAGGATGAGGATGCTCCTATCTTTGATGTAGCTGATTATGGTGTTGTTGGAGATCTGAACAAGATCGTTCCTGCTCTTACAGAAGCAATCAAGGCTGAGCTTGCTAACAAGTAATTCAGTTTATAATTAAAAATGGACATTTTAGACTGCCGGGTTTTATACCCGGCAGTTTGTGTGTAAATGAGCCAAGCACAGATATTCATGTAAGTACAGATATTATGCTTGCATGCATATCTGTGTTTACATGAATATCTGTATTTGGCGAATAGGCGACATCGAGCCGACAGGCGAGATGGGGCATGAAAGAACATGAGAATGTTCTTTCACGCACAAAAGAGAGTATATTGCTGTGCGGTGGAAGAGATGGGGCATGAAAGAACATGAGAATGTTCTTTCACGCACAAAAGAGAATGTATTGCTGTGCGGTGGAAGAGATGGGGCATGAAAGAGAATGTATTATTACAGATTTCCCTGTTGAAATAATAAAAACAATGCTGTATGATAAATACTGTTGCGAAAAAGACAAATGATAGTTAGATAAAAGAAGATTAGGGTTGATGAGAAAAATGAGTAAGTATGAAACACAGGAAGAATTAAAACGAGAAGAATTAAGTCAGGAAGGGCAACTGTTAAAAACAGAGGTTGACAACGCAAAATTGACAGGCGACAGTATGGATGTAAAAATGACAGATGCAAGTGAAGAAAGCAAAACTAACAATACTGCCGGAGAAAATAAGATGGGCACCATGCCGATGGGGAAGTTATTGATATCAGTATCACTTCCGATGGTAATTTCAATGCTGGTACAGGCACTTTATAATGTAGTTGATAGTGTATTTGTATCGCATTTTGATCAGGATGCACTGACGGCAGTATCGACAATATTTCCGTTACAGAATCTTATGATCGGAGTTACCTCCGGTCTCGGTGTCGGTTTTAATGCATTGATATCCAAGTCACTTGGTGAAAAAAATCAGAAAAAAGCAAATGATGCAGCCAGACAGGGAATCTTTCTGGAACTTATTGGATTTGCAATTTTCTTATTGATCGGTTTATTTGGGATCGATGCATTTATGAAGAGCCAGACGGATGTTGCAAAAATCATTGATTATGGAGTGGATTATGGACGTATCTGCTGTATCTGTTCCTTTGGTATCTTTGCACAGATGACATTTGAACGTATGCTGCAGTCAACAGGACGGACGCTTTACACAATGAAGACACAGGCACTTGGAGCCGTTATTAATATTATACTTGATCCGATTATGATCTTTGGATATTTCGGACTTCCGGCAATGGGTGCTGCAGGTGCGGCAATAGCAACAGTTATCGGACAGTGTATTGCGGCATCACTTGCAATCTATTATAATCTGAAAAAAAATCCGGATATCCAGTTATCATTTAAAAGCTTTCGGCCGGAGGGAGATGTGATCGGCAGAATTTTGTCCATTGCTGTTCCTTCAATCGCGATGGTTGCGGTAGGTTCAGTTATGACATATGGATTTAATCGTATTTTATTTACATTTACACCGATCGCAGTTTCAGTGTTTGGTATTTTTTATAAAGTACAGAGTATGGCATTTATGCCGGTATTTGGTCTGAATAATGGTATGATCCCTATCGTATCATATAATTACGGAGCAAAACAACCGGATCGAATGCTCAAAGCTGTTAAATATACAATGATGGCTGCGATCTGTTTCATGCTTTTGTGTCTGACTGCGATGCAGGTAATTCCGGGATTGATCCTTAAGGTATTCGATGCACAGGAGGACATGATGGCGATCGGTATTCCGGCACTTCGAACAATGAGCATTTCATTCCTGTTTGCAGGAATCTGTATTGTATGTTCCGGTATGTTCCAGGCGCTTGGTAAAGGTGTGTACAGTCTGATCGTATCTCTAGCCAGACAGTTGATCGTGCTGCTTCCGGTTGCTTATGCATTTGCAAAATTGACACACAATCTCGAGCTGGTATGGTTGTCTTTCCCGATCGCGGAGGTTGTCAGTGTGATTCTTTCGGTCTTCATGGCGCTACAGACAAAAAAGAAAATTATCGATCCTTTGAAGAATTCGGTGAAAGTAGTACAGGAATAAGCGGAACATTTGTCAGTAAAGAGCATATTCTATAAAATAGCAAAATAATTTATAAATGATCTGTAGAAAATGATGGTTCAGGATATAGCTATAGTACATAAAGAATCAGAAAGAAGGAAAAGAAATGAGTGATTTGATCTATCTTGATCATGCGGCAACAACGGCAGTTCATCCGGATGTTTTAAAAGAAATGCTGCCATATTTTACAGATAAATTCGGAAATCCGTCCAGTGTTTATGGATTTGCGGCAAATAATAAAAATAAATTGACAGAGGCAAGAGAGACGATAGCCGGAGCTCTTGGTGCAAAACCGGAAGAAATTTATTTTACGGCAGGTGGGTCTGAGTCCGATAACTGGGCGTTAAAATGTACGGCAGAAGCCTATGGAGTACATGGGGGACATATCATTACGACTAAGATTGAGCATCATGCGATCCTGCATACCTGTAAGTATCTGGAGAATAGAGGGTATGATGTAACGTATCTGGATGTAGATGAAAATGGATTGGTTGATCTGAATATACTTGAGGCAGCCATCCGGCCGGACACCTTTCTGATCTCGATCATGTTTGCAAATAATGAGATTGGAACGATTGAACCAATAAAAGAAATTGGAGAGATCGCACACAGACACGGTATTTTGTTTCATACGGATGCAGTTCAGGCATTTGGACAGATCCCGATTCGCGCAGATGAAATGAATATTGATATGTTAAGTGCGAGCGGACATAAGTTTAACGGACCAAAGGGAATTGGTTTTTTATATATCAAAAAAGGCTTAAAGTTAAAGAGCTTTATTCATGGTGGCCAGCAGGAGCGAGGACGCAGAGCCGGTACAGAAAATGTACCGGGAATCGTAGGTATTGCAAAAGCGTGTGAGATCGCAATGGCAGAAATGGAAGAACGGATGAAAAAGGAGACGGAGCTCAGAGATTATCTGATCGAACGGATATTGAAGGAAATCCCGTATACCAGACTGAATGGACATTCAAAGAAACGACTGCCAAATAATGTCAATATCAGCTTTCAGTTCGTGGAGGGAGAATCCATTCTGATCATGCTAGATATGGCGGGTATCTGTGCATCCAGTGGCTCTGCCTGCACATCGGGTTCTGTTGATCCTTCTCATGTGTTGCTTGCGATCGGACTTCCGCATGAGATTGCGCACGGTTCTCTGAGGCTAACCCTTGGATATGAGAATACGAAAGAAGAAATGGATATGGTTGTCGATAATCTGAAACGGATCATTACAAATCTTCGGAATATGTCACCTTTATATGAGGATTTTGTCAAGAAAAATCATATACAGTAAGATTGTTAGAAATGAAAGATCAGATTCGGTCGGAGTGAATATAAGAATGCAATTGTGAAATGCGTGAGATAAAACGCCCCAAGTGTGAAGGAGAAAGATATGTACAGTGATAAAGTGATCGATCATTTCCAGAATCCAAGAAATGTCGGAGAGATTGAGGATGCCTCCGGTGTCGGTACGGTTGGAAATGCTAAATGCGGGGATATGATGCGGTTGTATCTGAAGATTAATGAGGAACAGGTGATCATAGACTGCAAATTTAAGACCTATGGGTGTGGAGCTGCAGTAGCATCCAGGTCCATGGCAACGGAGATGATCAAAGGAAAAACAGTTGCTGAGGCAATGAAGCTTACAAATAAAGCAGTTATGGAAGCATTGGATGGGTTTCCGCCGGAAAAAGAACATTGTTCCCTGCTTGCAGAAGAAACACTGCATGCAGCTTTGTGGGACTATGCAGAAAAACATGGAATCAAGATTCCGGGACTTGTAAGACCGGTACAGGATATTGAAGACCGGATGGTGAGAGAACTGGAAGATTAAACAGTATTTGTATACTTGACAGCCGGAGAAATCCGGTTCTATACTGCAAGCAGGAATTGCAGGAAGGAAGATAAGATGGATAAAAAGACAGTATGTGTCGGTATGTCAGGAGGCGTGGATTCTTCTGTAGCCGCATATCTTTTAAAAGAACAGGGATATAACGTGATTGGTGTGACTATGCAGATCTGGCAGGATGAGGATGCAGATCAGATCAGTGAGCATGGCGG
>OGPW01000024.1_pt1 | contig 114516 bp, 97 predicted proteins | sample 1553061 | NCBI WGS metagenome assembly OGPW01 (sample SAMEA2580292, study PRJEB22360) | human gut metagenome | biome: human gut; feature: human-associated habitat; material: faeces | place: Denmark | collected 2008/2010
GAATCACTATCAGAAAAACTCAATAATTTATACAAATGATGTCAAATTGATGTCAATATGTTCTTAAAAAACAAAAAAGCCTTGAATTCATCAAGGTTTTTTAATAGTTATTATTCACCAACGTATGGTAATAATCCCATTTGTCTAGCACGTTTGATAGCTACTGCTAATTGTCTTTGATATTTAGCAGAAGTTCCAGTTACACGTCTAGGAATGATTTTTCCATTTGCAGAAACGAATCTTTTTAATAATTCAACATCTTTATAATCGATGTAAGTAATTTTGTTTTTTGTAAAATAACAAACTTTTCTTCTACCCATTCTTTGTCTTTTAAAAGCCATGTTCATATACTCCTTTTCTAAAATTGAATATCGTCTTCCATGATATTAAATGAATTATCAAAATCTTTTTCTAATTCAACTGTTTGCATATCTTGGAAATTATCTGTTTGTGGTTGAGCAGGTTGAGAATATTGATTATTCATCATACCTTGGTTCATAGAACTTTGGTTTCTTTCTCTTTGAGCTCTTGTTTCTAAGAATTGAACAGAGTCACAAACAACTTCTGTAACGTATACGCGTTGTCCTTGAGCATTATCATAAGATCTAGAACGAAGTCTACCTTCAACTCCTACTAAAGATCCTTTTGCACAATATTGTGCAACATTTTCAGCGACTTTATTCCATACAACGCATGAAATATAATCAGCTTGTTGCCCATCTGCAGAGTTATAGTTACGATTTAACGCTAACGTAAAACTTGTAACTGCAGCCCCGTTTCCAGTTCTTCTAAGTTCTGGATCACGAGTCATTCTACCAACCATAACAACTCTATTAATCATCGTCAAATGCCTCCTAATTATTTACGAAGAGTTAAGTGACGTAAAACTGAAGCGTTGATTCTTGATAAACGTTCGAATTCAGCGATTTCTGCTGGTGCACAAGTTACATCAACTACAACATAGTAACCTTTTGTGTAATCTTTAATTTCGTAAGCGAAATCACGTAATCCCCATTCGTTGACATTATCAACTGAACCACCGTTAGCAGTTAAGATTGATTTGAAGTTTTCAATTAAAGTATTTCTAGCTTCTTCTTCAACATCTGGTTTTACAATAAACATAATTTCATATTTATTCATCTCTTTTACCTCCTATGGTCTTTTGGCTTACTTCTTGGTAAGCAGGCAGTAAAATAATCTTTACATGCTCGTCCATTATATCTTATTGTTTACTTTTATTGTCCTTATTTGATCATGTCTAAGAACATCTGATGAATACGGGTATCATCGGAAAGCTCCGGATGGAATGCCAGTGCGATCTGGTTCTGATATTTTACCGCTACAATGTGACCATCTACCTCGGCTAATACCTCAACACCCGGCTTTACGCTCTCGATATATGGTGCACGGATAAATTCCATCGGATATACTCCAAGACCTTTGATCTCGCCATCATAATGAAAGCTTCCAAGCTGTCTGCCATATGCATTTCTCTTTACGCAGACCGGAAGGGTCGCAAAATGACGTTTATCATCATTGGACAGTTCTTCTGCAAGAAGGATCAGTCCCGCACAGGTTGCAAGAACCGGCATGCCCTGTTCGATCTTTTCTTTTAATGCATCATACATATCAAGCTCTTTTAACAGCTTACCCTGAACAGTGCTTTCGCCACCCGGCAAAACGATACCGTCAAAATCCTGTTCCAGATCACTTTTCTGTCTGAGTTCTATTGTTTCTGCTCCAAGGCTCTCTAACATTTTCTCGTGTTCGATAAATGCGCCCTGAACCGCTAATACTGCTATCTTCATCGTGTCTGTTCATCCTTTCGCTTATGTCGATCATCCATCATTACGATATCCGCATCTATTTGTCTGTCTGATATTTTACTTACCACGCTCAGCCATAAGGAGTTCGATCTCGCTCTCATTGATACCAACCATAGCTTCACCAAGATCCTCTGATAATTCAGCGATCAGTTTTGCATCTGTGAAGTTTGTAACAGCCTTAACGATGGCATTTGCACGCTTCTCCGGATTTCCTGACTTGAAGATACCAGATCCAACGAATACGCCTTCAGCACCAAGCTGCATCATAAGAGCTGCGTCTGCCGGTGTAGCAACACCGCCTGCTGCGAAGTTTACAACCGGAAGGCGCTTGTGCTCATGTACATATAATACAAGGTCATATGGAACCTGAAGAACCTTTGCTGCATCATATAATTCATCTTCACGCATAGAAGAAATACGTGCGATCTCGCTGTTCATCATTCTCATATGTCTTACCGCCTGAACAACATCACCTGTACCGGGTTCACCCTTTGTACGGATCATGGATGCACCTTCATTGATTCTACGAAGTGCCTCGCCGAGATCCTTAGCACCACATACAAATGGTACTTTGAACTTTGTCTTGTCGATGTGATATACATCATCAGCAGGTGAAAGAACTTCACTCTCATCAATGTAATCGATCTCGATTGCTTCAAGAAGCTGAGCTTCTACAAAATGTCCGATACGGCACTTTGCCATAACAGGGATAGATACTGCATCCTGAATACCTTTGATCATCTTAGGATCACTCATTCTTGATACACCACCTGCTGCTCTGATGTCAGCAGGAATACGCTCCAGTGCCATAACTGCACAAGCACCTGCTGCCTCTGCAATCTTTGCCTGCTCCGGTGTTGTTACATCCATGATAACGCCACCCTTTAACATCTGTGCCAATTCTTTGTTTAATTCATACTGTCTGTTTGCCATAATCGTAACTCCTTTTTTCATTTGATGTGTGTATTTATCTGTAACATATTCATCCTTGAATATCACTACTCAAAATCACGAACAGATTCACTACAAACCTGCTAGGATTTATTATAAAATTATCTGACCATATTGAAATATTCAATTTTAAACTTTTTTTTATATCCAAACTGACCATATCAATATGTCGCATATGCAAATACCAGATATCAGATTATGTAAACTGACCTCTCGGGCAGATCACCATATTGTATAATAAACAAAATAGCAGGAAAATGTTGCGAAAACGCCTGCGTTTCGCATTTTTTCCTGCTATTTATCTTTAGCTCCTCCAACCACCAGAATAATATATAATAAAGCACGACCATATCGTATGATAAAACCATAACGGAAGCGACCGTGGCATACGCAATCGATTGTTGAATAGCTTAGGCAGATCACCGTATTATATAATAAACAAAATAGCAGGAAAATGTTGCGAAAACGCCTGCGTTTCGATGGTTTTGTGCCGGGATGGAGGACACAACGATTTTATCGTGTCCGAAATCCCGTGCATATAAAAACCAATCGAAGCAAAGTAAGTTTCGCATTTTTTCCTGCTATTTTTGTTTATATGAAATACAGTGATCGTCCGGCTTCTAGCCAAGGCGCAGCATCGCATCGATGCTCTTTCTGGCTTTCTGCATTGTCTCCTCTGTAAGGGTAATGCTCTCGCCCTCACCATTTACCACGCAGTTATAGACATCACCAAGTGTCGTCATCTTCATGTTGTGGCATACACAATCCTTAGACAATGCATAGAAACGCTTCTCCGGGTGTGCAAGCTGAAGGTGTGACACGATACTGTTCTCCGTACCGATAATGAATTCTTTTGCATCACTCTTTGCTGCATAATCCATAATTCCGGTTGTACTTCCGGCATAGTCTGCAAGCTCCGTTACTTCCTTTAAACATTCCGGATGTACCAGAAGTAATGCATTTGGATGAGCTGCTTTTGCTTTCTCTACATCTTTTACGGTTACTCTGACATGTGTCGGACAGCCGCCCGACACCAGCTTAATATTCTTTTCCGGTACCTGCTTTTTTACCCATGAACCGAGATTACAGTCAGGAATAAATAAGATATCCTTTTCCGGCATATTCTTCACGATCTTTACTGCCGAAGAAGATGTAACACAGACATCACTCAACGTCTTTACTTCTGTTGTAGTATTCACATATGCCACAACTGTATAATCCGGATTCTTTTCACGAAGGGCAGCTAACAGATCATAGTCGATCTGGTCTGCCATCGGGCATCCGGCATCCGGCTCCGGCAGGTATACTGTCTTTTCCGGTGATAACAGTTTTACAGTCTCTGCCATAAAACGCACACCACACATGATCATAGTCTTTTGAGGTGCTTCCGCTGCTCTCTGTGCAAGGCCAAAGGAATCTCCTACATAGTCAGCTACTTCCCAGATATCATGGCTCTGGTAGGCATGTGCAAGAATACAAATATCCTTTTCCTTCTTTATTCTCATTATTTCATCCTGCATCTCTTTTATATTCATGACAATTTTCTCCTTTGTCTGTTATGTTTTCATTTTTTGTTAAAGAATGCACAGTAAGTATACCGCATATTGAGAAAGATTACCATCTATTTCAGCACAAAAAGCCTGAGCACATTTAATTTATTGACTTTATGGCCGCGATATGTCACAATTTGTATCAATGAAAAAAAAGCCATAATTCTATGGAAAAATATAAATCAGAAAGGTTGAAATATTATGAATAAAGCTCTTGTATTATTGTTTTTATTTTTTATCGGAAGTCTGATCGGATGGGTGATTGAATTGTTCTTCCGCAGATTCTGTTCTCCAAATGGTCGAACAACAAAGAAATGGGTAAATCCCGGCTTTCTGGTCGGTCCTTACCTTCCGCTATATGGATCAGGACTATGCGTCTTGTATATGCTAGCATCTATTAACCTGTCATTTCTGGATGAACATCCAATCATTGAGAAGATTGTTTTATTTGTATTTATGGCGATCGCTATGACCGTGATCGAATACATCACCGGATTGATCTTCATTAAGGGAATGAATGTAAAACTCTGGGACTACACAGACCGATGGGGCAATATTCAGGGAATCATCTGTCCACTGTTTTCATTCTTCTGGGCAGTTCTCGGTGCGACCTACTACCTGCTGATCCATCCACATGTTTTATCAGCACTTGACTGGTTATCCAGAAACCTTGCATTTTCATTCTTTATTGGATTCTTCTACGGCGTGTTCCTGATTGATATCGTTTACTCCTTCAACCTTATCGTTAAGATACGTAAGCTGGCTGCCGAATATGAAATCGTCGTTAAGATTGACGAACTCAAACAGCATCTGTTAGAGGAAGCTGAGCTCCGTAAGGAAAAATCACATTTCTTCCTTGCTATGAAAAATGCTCGACCACTCCGTGAGATATTTGAGGATTCGTTAGAGAAATATTCCATTAAGAAGATTCTGAAAGAAAAGAAGAAGAAATAATATATTGATTTTATCTAAAAAATATGCGCGCTGGCTTATCACTATATCTTTATTGCGCAGAACACTCTCGTTCTATTTTCACGTAGCGGTACTAAACTCGTCACCTATTGGTGACTCATTAAGGACCGACGTTCAAATAGGTCTGCTCCATAAAATATAGTGATAAGCCGGCACGCATATTTTTAATGTTACTAAAATTGTTTTATGCTTCTTTCTTTGCCCCTACAGGAATCTGTGCGAAGATAATCGCAATAAAGATCAACAGGCAGCCAAGGAGCTGGCGGGCGGTCAACACCTCACCAAGGATCACCCAGCCGGCAAGTACTGAAAATACAGATTCCAGACTCATGATCATAGATGCCAGCGTCGGATTCAGTCCATTCTGTGCAATAATCTGCAAGGTATAAGCAACACCGCTCGACATCACACCGGCATACAGAATTGCAACCCATGCATCCCATGACTGTAACTGTGGAAGCCATGCTGCTATTCCTGCTGCCGAATGTCCCATCTCTGAAAAGAACATCGGAAATGCACTGAGTACCCCGGCAACCAGGAACTGGATACAGGACATCCGTACACCATCAACCAATGGTGAAAAATGATCGATCACCAGAATATGTATAGCAAACAAAAATGCACAGAGCAATACAAAGAGATCACTGTTCTGAAATGATAGCGCCCCCGCTGTCATACATAAAAGATAAAGTCCTACAATCGTGATCACCATTCCAAGCCAGATATTCCAACCACATTTTTTCTTTAAAAACAAACCAAGGATCGGAACCAGCAGAATATAGCAAGCCGTCAGAAAACCGGCCTTTCCTGCCGGAGTGCCATAATACAGACCAAGCTGCTGTGCCGAGCTTGCAAAGAACAATGCCATTCCGCAGCACAAACCACCGATCCATAACAGTCTCCGTTCTGCGACTGTCTTCGGCTTCTTATTACTTGGATTAATTTTATCAAGTAACCTGATCACCGGAAGCAATACTACACTTCCAACCAGACTTCGTATACAATTAAAAGAAAATGGTCCCAGTGCCTGTCCGCCTTTACTCTGTGCCACAAAGGCGGTTCCCCAAATAAATGCCGTAAGAACTAACAGGAGTGAATTTCTGATTTGTCTGCTTTTCATTTGTATTTCCTCTTCCTATCTTGTTTATTGTCAAATAGTTACATTATTCCTTTGGATCATTTTCTGTACAGATATTTTTCCTGTCATATGCATCCAGAAAATGATGCTTCTCTCCGTGCTGCTTCCATGCAACAACCGTGTCCAGATTTACATTTTCCACACTCTTGAAAATATTCCCTTCCACATAAGGATTTACCTGCTTCAAAGTCTGAATCAGTTCCTTGATCTCAACACGTTTCGAACGATTCTCGTTATTACAAGTCGTACAGGTGTCCGTGAATTTGCATGCACACTGGATAAAATGCAGACCATTATAGTCCCTCCATGCCTTGATATCATCCTCACGCACCAGATATAACGGTCGGATCAGTTCCATCCCTTCAAAATTCGTGCTGTGAAGCTTCGGCATCATCGTCTGTACCTGTGCACCATACAGCATACCCATCAATATGGTTTCAATTACATCATCATAGTGATGACCAAGTGCAATCTTATTACAGCCAAGCTCCTGTGCAAAATGATACAGATGTCCTCGTCTCATTCGTGCACACAGATAACATGGTGACTTCTCTACCGTAAACACCGATTCAAATATATCCGATTCAAATATCGTGATCGGGATATTCAGACTTTTTGCATTTTCTTCTATAACCTTCCGGTTCGTCTCACTGTAACCGGGATCCATAACCAGAAACTTAACTTCAAATTCAAATTTGTTATGCAGCTTCAATTCCTGAAAACATTTCGCCATCAGCATGGAATCCTTACCACCGGAAATACATACTGCGATCTTATCTCCCGGCTTCACCAGCTCATATGTGTTGATCGCCTTGGTGAACTTCGACCAGATGCTTTTCTTGAATTTCTTACGCAGGCTCAGCTCAACATCCTTCGCCTTGTTCTGCTCCTCCGGCTTGCTCATAACATCTAACAGCCATGCAGCATAACCGCCTTCCAGACTCTCTGCCTGATATCCTTTTTCTTTCAAATGCTCCGCTACGTCGATGCTGACTACGCCTCTCGCACAGAAAATAACAAGCAGCTTGTCCTTATCCACCTCGCTGCTTGTCTCTATTTCTTCCGCAGGAACCGCAATCGCATCCGGCACTGCCCCATGAGAGATCTCAATGGCATCCCGGATATCGATCAACCGATAACTGTCTTTATTTCGATTCTTTAATTCCGCTATTGTAATGCTCATATGCACGCTGCCTTTCTTCTTTGCACAAATCTTTTACCACTTCACCTGCAATGATCAGTCCTGCTACAGATGGTACAAACGCCACACTGCCCGGAATATCTCTCCGCTCTGTACATTTGTGCTGTGTTCCCGGAGGGCAGATACACTGTGTTCTGCAGCTGATCGACATATCCTCAAGTGGTCTTACCGGCTGTTCTTCCGAATATACAACCTTTAACTTTTTCACGCCACGCTTCTTAAGTTCCCGACGCATAACCTTTGCAAGCGGACATACCTTTGTCTTATAAATATCTGCTACCTGAAACATACTGCCATCCAGCTTGTTTCCTGCGCCCATACTGCTGATGATCGGCACTCCTTTTTTCTGTGACTGGAGCACCAGCTCAATCTTAGCCGTAACCGTATCTACTGCATCTACAACATAATCATAGGAGTCAAATGGAAATTCATCTGCATTTTCCGGCAGGAAAAAGCATTTGTGCATCTCGACCTTAGCATCCGGATTTATGTCCAGAATCCGTTCTTTCATAACATCTGTTTTATATTTCCCCACAGACTTTCTGGTGGCAATAATCTGGCGGTTCAGGTTTGTCAGGCATACCTTGTCATCGTCGATCAGATCAAAGGAACCGACACCGCTTCGTGCCAATGCTTCACATACATATCCGCCAACGCCTCCAACGCCGAATACCGCTACTTTTGAATTTGCCAATTTGTCCATTGCTTCTTTACCAAGCAATAATTCTGTCCGGGAAAACTGTGTTAACATGTCTATCTCTCCTAAATAACCTACTAAAATGCTAGGCAAAATTATAGGACCTGAAAAGGTTCTTTGTCAATGATTTTCTGGCAAAAAGGACCGGTATTATACCACGTCATATAATACCGGTCCTGCTTACTTATGCCTTCACTATAAAACTATTCTTTAATACTAAAATATACATGTTATCTGTTCTGCTTATGTTCTTATCCTATGATTGCCTTGATTTCAGTTTTACTCATTTCGGTTACATCCATGATCTGTTCTAAGGAGTAGCCTTTCTTATGCATTTTCAGGATAATCTCTGATTTACCAGCCGCTTACTGAAGGTGCTGAATATATAACTCTCTCACCCTTTCCGTTCGTTTTTACAAGAACCAGCTTGGCATTGCTATATATGTCATGTTTTTTATACACAATGTAATCACCTTGCAACGTAAAATACTCAATGTTTCCATAATTGGATGCATTTTTATCCTTATACATGTTGTAGATTTCTGTTGCTTTTCCCTTTGATGTAGTAAACCATAATGATTTTGAAAAATAATAACCATTTTTACTGTATCCTCTGGTTGCAACAGAACCTTTTGAATTCTTAATAGGCGTTTTTGAATAACGATGGTTATTAAAAGTAACCGATTTTTCTCTCTTTTTCTTTTTTCCTGAGAGTGTCATTGAATATATACCAGCCGACTGTTCGTATCCGTAAGATCCAGACTTAATAAACTTAGTTTTATTATAGTAAATTTTCTTTCCGGCTAATACATAATTGTCGCCTTTTGCAAGCGTTGTTTTTTTGCCACTCTTAATGGAAACGCGTACAATATATCTGTCCGATCCGTCAGATCCACGGTGATTGTCATAAATTGCATACAGATAATTACCTTTTTTCTTTAATCTGTAGAATCCTTTTCCATTTGTTTTCGCTATTGTTTTTGTCTTTTTTGTTTTGATATCATAGCAAAAGATTTTACCTGTCTCCGTTATGGAATAGTAAACCTTATTTTTACTGATCACTACAGAACAACTTCCGCCTCCATAATAGTTGTCCTGTGTCTGATAAGTCTTCGTCTTTGCATCTGCCTGACTCGGACAAAGCATGCATCCTAACAGAACTGCAAGCAGCCCAATCCAAATGGCGTGTGCCTTAAAAAATTGTTTCATATTAATTCATCTCCTTACCGTTTGTCAGGAGAAAGTGAAATCATCTTATATTTCACTTTCTCTCTTTTAATAAATTGCAATCGCTCTGCGGCTTTTACAAATCCCGCATTGATATACTATTATTTAATCTTCCACGTCTTTACGTATCCGACGGATTTCTTTTTCAGCTGTTTCTTTAAAGCTGTCTTTGCTTTCTTTGTGCCTTTCACAGTAATGGTTGCTTTCTTATTAATTCCCTTGAATGCATTCTTACTGATGGTCTTCAGCTTTCCTGTTGTAACTGTGATCTTCTTCAGGTTCTTACAGCCGGAGAATGCTTCTTTACCGAGCTTCGTCACGTTACTTCCGATTGTAACTGTTATCAGCTTCTTGTTACCCTTAAATGCTTTATCTGATATTGCAGTTACCTTATAAGTAACACCTTTTACTTTTACTGTAGCCGGGATGGTAAGCTTCTTGGCTTTCTTGTCCGTGATCTTTGTCACTGTAACAGTTGGATTCTTCTTAGAAGATGAAGTTACCTTTACTTTAAGCTTCTTGGAAGATACGGTAAGGGTTGTACCTTTCTTCGCCGGAGTTATATTATTCTGTTTTGAATCATCTGATGGATTCTCTTTCCCGGACAATAATTTGATTGGTAAATTATTGTCCTTTGCGTATTTATATGCTGCGGAATTTTTACTACAGATAATCGTAACACCTCTGCTAAAAGCAGGCCACCGATTTACGTTCAAAGGCTCGCCCTTTTTTCTTACATCAATTTCAATTACACTGTCCGGTATAACAATAGAATCTAACTTATCGCAGCCACAAAATGCTCCCTCATCGATACTTGTTACGCTATCAGGTATCGTTATATCGGTTAAATTGCTGCACATAGCAAATGTTCTACTGGAAATTCTTGTTATTCCCTCCGGCAATACTACTTTTTTTAATTTACATGCATAAAAAGCCTCACATCCTATACTTCTTACATTTTCGGGTATAGTGATACTGGTCAGCCCGGTAGCAGAAAATCCCCAACTACCTATACTTGTTAAACTCTTTGGTAACGATATACTGGTCAGCTTTACGCATAACGAAAATGCATCATCTCCTATACTTGTTACTCCCTCCGGTATCGTTACACTGGTTAAACTGGTACAATCATTAAATGCCCTGTCTCCTATAGTTGTTACCTTCTTACCATTAATCTCCCCCGGAATTACAACTTCCGTCTTATCCCCCACATAACCGGTAATAGTAATTTCACTTTCTTTTTCTTCATACATAAAACCATTATATGTTTTCGACTCTGCCGCCTGTGCAGTCTTACCGATTCCACCGCACAGCAATACGCACAGAACTAAGTACAAGCCTGTATAAATCAGGCTTCTTATCTTCTTTTGTATCATTTCTCCTTCATCCTCCTGCTTATCCTTTTTAGGATTTTTTATTTAATTTTCCATGTCTTTACATAGCCGATGGATTTCTTTTTCAACTGTTTCTTTAAAGCTGTCTTTGCTTTCTTTGTTCCTTTCACAGTAATGGTTGCTTTCTTATTAATTCCCTTAAATGCATTCTTACCGATAGTCTTCAGCTTTCCTGCCGTAACAGTGATCTTCTTCAGGTTCTTGCAACCGGAGAATGCTTCTTTACCGATCTTTGTTACATTGCTTCCGATCGCAACTGTCGTCAGCTTCTTGTTACCCTTGAATGCTTTATCCGAAATTGCAGTTACTTTATAGGTTACACCATTCACCTTTACAGTAGATGGAATTGTAAGATTCTTGGCTTTATTATCGGTAAACTTCGTAACTGTAACGGTCGGATTCTTCCTGAAAGATGAGGTTACCTTTACTTTGAGCTTCTTAGATGAAACAGTTAATGTTGTGCCTTTCTTCGCCGGTCCAGGCATTAATTTGATTGCTATATTACGCTCTTTTGCATATTTGTATGCAAAAGAACCTTTGTTGCAAATTATACTTCCAAGACTTATGTTCCCAACAGAATCAGTGAAATTATTGTAGCCTATACTTGTTACACTATCCGGTATTGTTATACTGACTAAATTTTTGCATCCCTCAAATGCCTGATCATCTATTTTTGTTATACCTTCTTCTAAAATAACACTCTTTAAACCACTATACGAAAATGCATTATTACCTATTCTCTGTATATTCTTTGGTATGGTAATATTTGTTAAGCTATAACAAGAAGCAAAAGCCCAGATACCTATATGTGTCAGGCTCTCCGGTAATGTTATACCGGTTAAGCTTTTGCATCCCTCAAATGCACATGTTTCTATATTTGTCAAGTTCTCCGGCAATGATACTCTGCTCAGTTTTTTACAATAACTAAACGCATACATATCTATCGTTGTTACACCCTCCGGTATTGTTATACTGACTAAATCAACACAATTTTCAAATGCTCTGTATCCTATCTGTACTACTTTTTTTCCGGCAATCTTTTCCGGAATCACAAGCTCCATCTTACTCCCTTTATAACCGGTAATTACAATTCCATATCCATGATCTTCATAGGTAAAGCCATTGTATGTTTTTTCCTTTGCCGCCTGTGCAGTCATACCGATCCCGCCACACAGCAATACACATAAAATCAATCCCACGCCTGCATAGATCAGGCTTCTTAACTTCTTTTGCATCATTTTCATTCATCTCTCTCCTTTTCTCTTATACTATAATTTCCATAAGTTACGTTGCTTTTTCTTCATTTGTATGCATAATTCCCCGATGCCTGTAAAAAAGCATAAACATTATAAAAAAAAAAAACGGCTGTCAATAGTCCACAGAATTTTTCTCATTTTTTGTTTATATAGTTGAATTTTACCTATAAAAAAGTCCGGATACAGCATCTCTGCCATATCCGGACTTCTACTAAAATATACATGTTACCTGTTCTGCTTATGTCTTTATCCTATGATTGCCTTAATTTCAGCTTCGCTCATTTCGGTTACATCCATGATCTGCTCTAAGTTGTAGCCTTTTTTATGCATTTTCAGGATAATATCAATTTTTCCTTTCGCTATACCAGCGGCTTCGCCCTTTACATATCCCATTTCTTCTACGCCTTCACTCAGATTGCACATGATCTTCACCTCTTCCCTTATACTGTGTCTGTCTACCGGTATGTCATACTCCTGTTTCATAAGCTTCAATTTCTGTTCTACCGTCATTGTCTGCGACAATAGTGTTCCAAGTAATCGATGCAGTTCATATCTTTCTTCCTTTGGTGGAATCTCCTTCGCCAGCCCAATCATCACGATATTAGGAATATCCAGATTTCCTTTCCAGTCCTGATCTCCAAGCAGATCATCTTTTACCATATGGATATGGCTTAGGCTGTTCTCTTTCATATTCATACAGATCCAGATGGAATACACCTGTTTGATCTCGTTATAGTCGGAACCTGTAAATTCCCGCTCTTTCTGGGAAGATACCAACCTTGCAGTGTAATAGATTGCTCGATTTAAGATAAAGTACTTTGTCGGTTCATCCTTCTGCGCTTCCAGATTGATGATCATTTTTGCCAGTCCATCCCGCATCCGCACATAGAAAATGATGTCAAAATATACCTTTCCCTCATCGATCTCGAAGCTTTCTGTATTAAGGCCGACAATCCGTTCACCGGTTCCGGAATCCACCATTTCTTTGTTCGTTAGTCCGGGTTCTACCGGAACCTGGCTGATATACGGTTCGCCCTCGATCAGCGAAGCGACCGCCTCTGCATCCATACCTTTAAATTCATCGACTACCCGCATCAGTATATGTGCCAGTATGATCTTCTGACCCAGCAGCCGCTTGGCACAAGCATCATACTGTGCTTTCTGATCAGTAGCTTTGGAGGAATATACAATTTCGTTATCCATGTCCCATCTCCTTTCCCGATAGAACAGAATAACATGCATATTTTAGCTTTGTATATTGCCTCCGTCTCTCCAAGTTTGATTGTAACGGATATCCGAACGGAAAACAAGTTTATCCATAAAAAAGTCCGGATACAGCATTTCTGCCATATCCGGACTTCTACTAAAATAACACCTTATCTGTGCCGTCTGCGCTCTTATCTTAATCTATTTATAACACCATCAACAAAGTTCCCAGTCCGATCAGTACACAGCCAATAATCGACTTCATCGTGAATTCTTCGTGCAGGAATACAAATGCAAGAATCAATGTAATAACGACACTTAATTTATCGATTGGTACTACCTTGGATGCATTTCCCATCTGAAGTGCTTTATAATAACACAACCACGATGCTCCGGTTGCAAGTCCTGATAGGATCAGAAACAACCAGCTTTTCTTCCCGATCGCGCTGATTCCGGACTGTGTATGTGTCAGGAACACCATGCCCCATGACATCACAAGCACAACTGCTGTTCGGATCGCTGTTGCAAGATTCGAATTTACTCCATCAATACCTACCTTTGCAAGAATTGATGTCAATGCCGCAAATACAGACGACAACAATGCAAATACAAACCACATATAAATCCTTCTTTCTTCTTTTATTATCTTCTTTTTCATGCAACTGTGCAATCTATGAAATCTTAACTTTTTCTCTTAACTGCCTGTCGGTAAATGAAAAGTGCGGCAACTGCTGTTATCAGTTCTGCTACCCAGAACGCATTCCAGACACCGACAACACCAAAGATACGACTGAGTACAAATGCAGCCGGAATGATGACAACCACATAGCGAAGCAGGGAGATCATCAATGATGGCGTACCCTTGCCAAGTCCCTCTAATGCACCGGATGAAGTCACAGATACCGAAGAAACTATAAATCCGGCACAGATGATCCGAAGTGCCGTCGTGCCCTCCGTGATCGTTGCCTGATTATCCGAGAACATTCCGATCAATTTATCCGGAAAGATCAGACAGATCACTGTTCCAAATACCATGATCATACCAATGATCGTAAGTGTAATATTATAAATGCTGCGGACACGCTTATGCTCTCCTGCTCCGTAATTATAGCTAATTACCGGACGCATACCCTGGATCATGCCGTTTGCAGGAAGATATAAAAATGTCTGCAATTTATAATAGATTCCAAGGATCACGACATAGATCTGTGAATAGGTACTTAATATCGCATTCAGTGCAGTTGTAAGAAGGGACGGAAGCGCCATATTAAGAATAGCCGGAATACCGATCGCATACAGCTTCCCTGTCAGATAATCCTCCGTATGCAGATATCGTCTGCCGATCTTTACGGATATCGGACGGAACACATAGACAAACAGATAGATCAACAGGGTAAACACCTGTCCAAGTCCGGTTGCAAGTGCCGCGCCCCGGATTCCCATTTTCGGGAATGGTCCGATACCGAAGATCAATAGGGGATCTAATACAATGTTCATCAGGCATCCACCGCCAAGTCCGACCATCGTAACAACCATTCTTCCAACTGCCTGATAGATCTTCTCAAATGACAGATCAATAGAAATAATAACAGAAAATGCAAATACGATCACAGAGTACTGAATTCCCATCTGAACAACCATCTCATTCGATGTGAACATCCGCAAAAATCCCGGCATGATTCGAATACAGACTACCATCATGATCACACCATGAACAACAGAAAGAAGCGTACCCTTTGACGCTGCTGCATTTGCCTTGTCCGGCTCCTTTGCACCGAGATAGAACGCGATCACCGCATTGATTCCCACTCCAAAACCGATGGCTACCGCATTTACAAAATTCTGGATCGGAAAGACAAGCGACAGAGCTGTCATTGCATCCTCGCTGATCTTCGCTACAAAAAAGCTGTCCACAATGTTATACAGAGAATTGACCAGCATCGATAATATCATCGGAAGTGCCATGGACAAAAGCAGCGGCAGCACCGGTCGTTCTTTCATAAATTCTTCGTTCATACGTTTCTCCCTCTCTACATAAAAACGCCACACAGTTATAAATGGTTTCACTTATAGCTGTGTGGCGAAAAGATGACTTATTTATTATCCGGAAAAATCCACTTCTTTCGTTTTCGTGGCTATTCTACCATATTTTTTCAGAATGTCAATAACTGCTTAGCGAATATAGTATACTCTGTTATCCTTTCTTGGAATAACATCAGGATACGCTCCATCCGTAAATCCAAGTGCGCAATGTCCGACACCGATATAGTCGCCGGTGATTCCAAGGCCTTCAAGGATCTGCTTTCCTTCTTCGCTTTCGAATTCTTCTTTTGCACGATGGATCCAACAGCTTCCGATTCCAAGATCATGTGCGGCAAGCATCAGATTTCCCATCGTCAGGCTTCCGTCATAGACAGCAGTCGGACAGGATGCATCTGCCAGTACGATCAATATAACAGGTGCTCCGTAAAATGGATCAAAGCCTTCCTCCCAGCCGCCGATCATACGGTTCATCTCCATGATCTTATCCCGCATCTTTTTATTTGTTACCGCAATAATGATCGGAGACTGCAAGCCTCTGCCATTTGCAGCAAATGTTCCTGCTTCAATGATCTGATCCAGAACATCCGCCGGAACCATATCCGGTTTGAACTTCCGGATACTTCTTCTCGTCTTCATCTCATCCAAAACAACGCTCATCTTAAAATCCTCCTTATTACAAGTACTGGCACAATTCATTAGATGGTGTCAAGCATGTTGATTTACCAATACAGGGACATTTGAGTCCGCCGGTACTTGATGGCGCAAAGGCGGCATCTTAGTACCGCTGCAGGACGAAACGAGCGGAAGCGTTCCCTGATTGGTAAAGTCAACATGTTTGACACCATCTAATGAATTATGCAATTACAACAAGCTCTTGCGGAGCTCTGCTCCGTCTTTTGCGCTTAAGTACGCCGGTGCTATATCGAATACAGTCTTACATCCGCTCTGTCCTTCTTTGTACAGACGGTATGCTGCTCTTGCATAAGCCACGATGACACAGGATGTGAATTCTGGATTGGAATCCAGCTTCAGGCTGTATTCGATCACATGATTATTTTCCAGATTCCAGCCGGTCTTACCGGAACGGATCACAAATCCACCATGAGGAATTCCACTGTGGTTTGCCTTTAATTCTTCTTCACTGATAAAGTGAACCGTCGTATCATAATCGGCAAAATAGTTTGGCATGTTCTTGATCGTTTCTTCAACTTTTACAGGATCTGCACCGTCCTCTAATACAACAAAGCACTCTCTTGTGTGCTTCTGTCTGGTTGTAAGTTCTGGATTCTCACCATTTCTGACTGCTTCCAGTGCTGCTTCTACAGGGATCGTATACTGCTTGCCATCCTTAACACCCTCTACACGACGGATCGCATCGGAATGTCCCTGGCTGACACCTTTTCCCCAGAATGTATAATCACGGCCTTCCGGTAAGATCGCATTTGCATACATACGATTTAAAGAGAACATACCCGGATCCCAGCCTACTGAGATGATGCCGACATGACCATTCTTCTTTGCGGCAGCATCTACATTTGCAAAATGCTCCGGAATTCTTGCATGTGTATCGAAGCTGTCTATAACATTGAACATCTCTGCATACTTTGGTGTCTGCTCCGGCAGATCGGTAGCACTTCCGCCGCAGAGAATCATGACATCGATCTTATCCTTCCACTGCTCCACATCATTTACAGAACAAACAGCTGCTCCCTCTGTTAATATCGATACTGTCTCCGGTGCACGTCTGGTAAATACCGCTGCTAGCTCCATATCCGGATTCTGCTTGATCGCACACTCAACACCCCGTCCAAGATTACCATATCCTAAAATACCTATTTTCATGTTTCATACTCCTTTGCAAAATTACTCTTCTTTCAGTTTAATGATTCAAAAAGAGCCTGTCAACTTTTTCATTGACAGACTCCCATTTCATTTTCTCAACAATATAATTCTACTTTAAACGGTCTTCCTCCGTGATCTCGCGAATGACTTTGCATGGATTTCCGGCAGCCAATACTCCCGATGGGATATCTCTCGTAACCACGCTGCCGGCTCCGATCACAGAACCGCTGCCGATCGTTACACCGCCACATACTGTTACATTTCCTGCCAGCCAACAGTTATCTCCGATCGTGATTGGCTTCGCATATTCCCGGTCTGTATACACGCCGTCTTCCCTCTTATAAATGTTACGCTCCTGAAAACGAAACGGATGCATCGGTGTCAGCAGAGAAACATTCGGTCCCATAAATACATTGCAGCCGATCTTAACAGGTGCACAGTCCAGACAGGTAAAATTAAAGTTCGCATAACTGTTCTCGCCTATCTCGGTAAAGCAGCCGTAATCGAACTGAACCGGTCCCTGAAGATATACATTCTTACCCTTATTCGGAATCAACTCTGCCAGGATCTTCTCGCGTTTCTCATCTGTCTCAAAGCAGTCATTATACTCTTTACTCAACCGATGCGCATTCTGTCTTAATCGTATTAATTCATCATCAGATGGATCATAAACGGATCCTGCTATCATTTTTTCTCTTTCTGTCATCTTAATATGCCTCCGTATAAAAACATCGGAAACTTCTTATTCTATCTCAGCCCGTACCTCTTTTGTGATCGTTTCACCGCCATTCTGATACCAGTTCTCGACAAAACGGTCAAATTCATCGAGTGAACTCTCACCGGTTACAATCTTCAGGTAGGTGTCACTTTCCAGATTCTCAAGGCTCCACCAGTCTGTAACCATCGTTTCCGTTTCTCCAAAATATAACGACTCTACTTTGTTCGTTCTTCCATCGTTTAAGATCTTACAGGCTGTGATACGGGAAGTATACGCCGCCCAATCTTCCGCACTGGCATTCTCCGCATCCTTCAGATATGATTCGCATGCCTCATAATAGGAATATTCCAGTACATTCAGATCATCTGCGGATTTGTCCCCCGCAAATACATGATTCAGTTCTCCATAGCAGATCTGCAAAGCATTGTTGTAATCTACATTGATCGCAAACGGTCTGGCGGTAGGGTCTACATTTTCTTTATAATAATCGACAATCTCCTGATTGTCTCTGTCATTATACCGCAAATAGTCAAATAATACACTAACAATCTTACATGCAATCTCCGGATATTCATAACCCTTACGCACTACAATATACTTACCGGAAGGATTCTGTGTATGATAACTGGTAAGTCCGGATTTCTCTGTTGCGATCAGATAAGGCTGCCACTCGGCATCTTTATTCTGTTCCACTGCCTGCATCAGCGGGTTATTCGGTGCCCACCAGGGACCAAAGAAAGAACCGCATTGACCATCCACGATCAGCTCGATCAGGTTACTGCTCGTCCGCATCAGAAAATCCTGATCCAGAATTCCCTCTTTATACAACTCATGAATATGGGCAAGTGCCTCTTTCGCCTCCGGCTGAACCGAACCATAGACAACATTGCCGTCCTCATCATAAATCCACTGTTTCGGAAATGCACCATATGCAGCAAATATAATATCTAATGTGTATTCGCTGCTATAACCACAACCGCCGCAGAGACTGGTATCACATACAAGCCCTACGGTATTTCCTGCCCCATTATGTCCGGGATCTTTTTCTTTAAATTGTCTTATGATCTCTTCTACATCCGAGAGTGTTCTCGGTGCGGACAGCCCAAGTGCATCCATCCAATCCTTACGAAGCCAGATCAGATTCGGTCCGTCTGAGATATTCGTTTCCGGTATCGCCATGATCTTCCCGCCAAAGGTTACAACATCAAGGATATCCCGACCATAGCTTCCATATATATTCTTGATCGTATCGCTCATACAGTTATTATAGCTGTCTGTCAGATCTGCGATCATATCATTATCCACCAGATACTGAAGCTCATCCAGATCCTCCACGATCATCACATCCGGAAGATCATTCTGTGCGATCACCATGGTCACACTATCGGTATATTGCTCATCCATAGCCTCAAACACATCCTGATTTTGAACATTTAGCCTTTCATTCAACAGCCTTGTATAAGCATTATTTTCATACGTCTCGCCATCCGGGAGATTGGAATTATTTGCTCCGGACAGCTTACCCAGTGTGTAGGTAAGCTGTTCCGGATATTTTCCGTAAGGTGTCGTGCGGGCTGTATATAACGCAGCTTCATATTCTTCTTTTGTCTCTGCATTCTCCCGGGTGGAGGGGGTAGCCCCGGAATCACCGCATCCACATAAGATCAATAAATTTATAATCAGCACACATGAAATAATCTTTTTTAAATACGAACCTGTAATCATATACATTCCTCTGTTTCAACCAAACTATAAGCAAATAATCATATGATCCCTTAACCTTTTACACCACCGGAGAAGCTCTCACGATAACACTTCTGCATAAACATGAACAGAATGATGATCGGAATTGAGATCAGCACCGCACCGGCTGCAAAGGAATTGAACCACGGATACACATATTCTTTCTCTAACATATTCCAAAGTCCGATAGATACGGTATAGTAATCCTTATTTGCACGGCAGATAACCTTTGCAAATACGAAATCAATCCAAGGAGCAAGAAAGGAATTCAGAACCGTATATACAATGATCGGACGGCTTAACGGAATAATGATCTTAGTAAACGACTGCCATCTGGTTGCTCCGTCCAGATAAGCTGCTTCCTCGATCGACTTCGGAATCGTATCAAAGAAGCCTTTTGCAATATAGAACTGTAAGCCTGCACCACCGGAATAAACCAGGATAAGTGCAACACGGATCAAGGATCCTTCTGACAGTCCGATCGCCTTTAAGATATAATAAACTGCAATCATAGCCATGAATCCCGGGAACATACCAAGGATCAATGCTACATTCATAAATGGGCGTCTCAGTCGGAAACGCATTCTCGACATACAGTATGACATCGCCAATACAAATACTGTAGATATTATACAGGAGAAAATCGCAATAATCAAAGTATTCATGAACATCTTCGGAAAATTCAGGATACCGGTATCTGTAAATAACTTTGTGTAATTGCCAAGAGTATACGCCTTTGGCAGCAATGTAGAAACATACTGTCCTTTTTCTCCACGGAAGCTGATCAGAACGATCCACAGAATCGGGATCACCCAGATCACAGAAAGAATTACCAGTATAATATGAACAACGATATCCGATGGTGTAAGCTTCTGTTTTCCATTTATTTTCTTACCTGTTTTAGTCATTACTGGAATCCCTCCTCGTCTTTATAAGATGTTGTATTATGATAGGTGATCAGAGATACGATCGCAAGAACGATAAATGTCATGATACCGATAACCGCACCCAGATTATAATACTGATTATCAACTGTCAGCTTGTAGAGCCAGGTAACCAGAAGATCGGTCTTTCCTGCTGTCTTTCCAACCGGAATCGGTGCTCCGTTTGACAGAAGATAGATTACATTAAAGTTATTAATATTACCTGCAAAGGTCGTGATCAGATACGGAGCTGTTACAAATAACATATATGGAAGTGTGATCTTAAAGAAGATCTTCACCGGTCCGGCTCCATCCACTTTTGCGGCCTCATAGATATCTTCCGGTATACTTTGTAAGATACCGGTCACCTGCATAATGGTAAACGGAATACCGATCCAGATATTGATCACGATAACCATGATACGGGCAATGGTTGCATTGCTCCAGAACGGAATTGCATTGTCGATGATATGATGATTCAGTAATAAGGTATTTACGATACCATTCTGACTGAAGATCGTACGCATCAAAAGCAGGGATACAAACTGTGGAACGGCTGCGGATAACATGAAGATCGACCTCCACACACTCTTACATCTTGTTCCCTTTCGATTGATGACCATTGCAAGGATCATACCGAAGATATAGTTGGTAAATGTCGCAGCAACCGCCCATACCAGCGTCCATCCGAGAACGGACCAGAATGTACTTCCGACTGCGTCATTAAAATTCAAAATCTTGGCAAAGTTTTTCAGTCCTACCCAGTTAAACAATACCGTATGGGAATCCAGCTTACTGTAATTTGTAAATGCCATACAGATCATGAATACGAGCGGCAGGATCGTAAAGACAACAATCCCGAGTACCGGAAGTGGAAGCAGAAACATATGAAGGTTTTTATCAAATAAACTCTTAATATCATCTGTAAATCCCGGAACTTTCTTCCCTGCATCATGCAGGCACTGTGCACGATATGCGCTCTCGACACTGACTACCCAGAGGCATACAAATGCAAATATGATAAATACCGTGGCTACTCCATATAATAACATCAAAAGGGAATTATCACCCTGTGTATATTCAAATATGCCTTTTGCATCATTCCACACCTTCTCCTGTTCTGCTCCTCCCAGATGGAAGAAATCGGTCAGAAGGGATGCACCGTTTTTTATCATGAAATAAATAAATATGCTTTCAAGTACCAGAAATGATAAACCTTTTACAAACTGTTTTCTGACAATGTTTCCGAATCCCATGATCAGGAACGATAATCTGGTGATCCAGTCACCATTTCTCATGGCCTTGAAAACAGTATATTGATAATCACTTCGTCTTATTTTTTTCTTTTTGCTTACTGTCGCTTCAGCCATCCTGACACCTCCGTCTCAAAGTAAATGTTGCGTTTTTACGTCTCTTTCATAAAATAAAGTGTTCCACCACCCCTGTGGAAATGGAACACTCTATCTTATGAACTGTTTATTTTTACTCTGCTACATCTGTGTTCAATGATGTATTGAATGCTTCTGTCTGCTCAGCAGCATTATCATGTGTAACTTCACCGTTTAAGAGTGCCTTACCAAAATTCTCTGCCGGTGTCCAGAAGTTACTCATCTTAGGTACAAATGGCTGGATCATAGATGTATTGTTGAAGGTATCGTTCTGAGCTGTTACTAATGCATCATTCTTTACCGTATCACTCTCTAAAAGATTTGTGTTACAAGGAACAATGCTTCTTGCTTCATAATGTGACTGCTGTGATTCTTCGTTACCAAGGTACAGGGCAAGTGCTACTGCTACCTGTGGATATTCACAGTTTGGATTTACACCGATTGCCTTTGAACCGGCAAATGAAAGTAACTGCTTGTCAGATCCGCCGATCTTGGCTGTAGGCATAGCTGCGATTCCAAGATCATCACCAAGTGCATCATGTAATGCCTTATAATCCCATGAACCGGAAAACATAGCTGCGATAGATCCATCTGTCATACCGGAAATACCGACACCGGATTCATCATTTACAAAATTCTTATTTGCTACAAGATCTACAAGGTAATCTGTAACAGCCTTTCCATTATCTCCGCCAAAGTTGATTCCTGCGTCATTATCTGTACCATCACCGAATAATGTACATCCGTTTGCAAGATAGAATGCTGCATCATACCAGCTGTTTGTAAGAGGAAAAGCAACTTTTCCTTTTTCAAGCATTGTATCAAGGCTCTTTACATCGCTGTCTGAATATACTTTCTTGTTATAGTATAAAAACCATGTATTTGTTGTAAACGGAACACCATAGATTCCGCCATCTACTGTGATAGAATCCACAACTGCCTGTGAGTTTGTTGACTTTACATAGTCTGCTGTGCTTCCGCCTAACTCCGAGATTGCATTTGCATCGATCAGTGTCTGTAACTGGTCGTTTGCGAACATATATACATCTGCTGATGCGGATACATCCTGTGTTACGGTCTTTCCTGCATCTGCCTCGCTGCATGTACCATATTCAAATGAAAGATCCCAATTTGGATGTTCCTTATTAAATGCTTCACATCTTCCCTGAAGCCATTCACCATAATCCGGTGACTGATCCTCGGCAGGTCCCCATACTGTAATTGTTGCTTTAATGTTTTCTTCTTCTGCAGATGCATCAGTACTCTCTCCTGATGTTGCCTCTGCATTTGATGCTGTTGTGGAATCCTTAGATGTATCATCCTTCTTATCTCCACATCCTGCGAGTAATGACATGCACATAGCTCCTGCCAGTGCAATCGCTGCATACTTTCTAAACTTCATAACCGTTCCTCCTTTAAATAAATCATGTTTTTGGGTTTGTTTTTTAATACTTTTGCAGTACCTTTACCTTATGACATTATTATAAAAAGGAACCGTTTCACCGTATATATCAATAATTTCAGAAACATGTTGGTTTTTTATGAATGTTTGATTTCTGCATGCAGTTCTTTTGGAAAATGGATCGTGACAGTCGTTCCCCTGCCAACTTCACTGTCGATACAAACCGCATATTCCGCTCCATAATACAGTTTGATACGTTCATTGACATTTCGCACACCATAGCCCTTCGAATCGGCAGTCAGTATCAGCTCCGCCTGTTCTTGGGTCATACCGACACCATTATCGGATACCGCAAACCGGATATCTTTATCGTCCTCTTTTCCACTGATGCGGATCTCTCCTCTGCCATCCTGTTTCAGATCTATGCCATGATGGATCGCATTCTCGAGGATCGGCTGTAAGATCAGGTTCAGTGTTTCATATTTTAAAATGGAATCATCGATATCATAGATAACATCGAAACTGTCATCGTGCATCGTAAGCTGGATATCCAGATATGCTTTGATATTCGCGATCTCATCCCTGACAAGCAGGATATTCTTTCCCTTATTTAACGCTGTCCGGTAAAAGGTGGACAACGACAACGTGATACGACTGATATCCTCCTGGTCTGCCTCTAATGCTTTCCAGTTAATGATAGACAGGGAATTATACAGGAAATGCGGATTGATCTGCGCCTGCAACGCCCGCATCTCATATTCCTTTTCTTTGATCTTGCTTCGGTATACTTCATTGATCGTTGCATCCAGACGCTTCGTCATACTGTTATAACCATTGATCAGATCACCGATCTCATCCGTGCTGTCATTCTCAATCTCCATACCAAGATTCCCGGTTTCCAGATTGCGCATTTTCTTCTGAAGCTTACTGATACGTTTCGTTATGAACTCGGAAATTATACGGATACATGCGACTGCTGCGATCAGACTGACCAGGATTGCTGCTGCGGCAATTATTAAGATTGGCTGAATCGAAGAAATGATCAGTCGATCCGGCTTATAGATCCAGATCTTCCAGCCGGATGCCTTCGACTCCCGCTTAATAAACTGATAACCGGAATCCTTCTGCCCTACTGTTGCAAAGAACTGTTCCTCTGATAATTCATACGGCTGTTTTTCTTCTGTAAATACACTCTTTTTAAAGATGCAGTTACCTTCTGCATCCTCTATCACAACGCCATAATTATCAAATACCGTTTCGTTATTAAACGGCTGGAATACGCTGTCATAATCCACCCCTACATAGAGCAGACCCTTCGCCTTTTTCTGCTCCAGCATGGCCATGCGGTTTAACGAATACGCAGTCTTATCCTTCGCATTCACGATCCAGTGGATCTGGTTATCGTCAACTATTCCATAGTTCGTCTCTTCATTTTCAAGCGTGGTAATGGGGGCGATCGTACTGCCGTGCTTCACCTGACAGGCATCCGTGTAGATCGTTACCTGCTTTACATCATCATGAAAATACATAATAGAAGAAAGCAGGGGATCTATGACACTTGCCACCTGCTCATAATTCTGATATGTACTCTGATCCGAGCTTAAGATCTTCGCGATCGACTGATTATAGGATATATAATTAGAAAGATTGTTATAAATCTCTAACTCATTATCAAGCGCATCCGTCGTCTGTGTCAGATACGATTCCAGGATCATCGTTTCACGATCCCACAGGATCTTCTTCATCTCATGGTAGGTGATCGTCAGCGTGATCATGATCGGCAAAAAACCGGCAAGTATATAAATAACCAACAGCTTGCCGGATAATCGCAGATTCTGGAACCTTCTTTTTATCCTTTTATCTATCCGTTCTTTATGCATCCGCCTGTCCTCCGCTCTCTCTGAATTTCTGCGGACTTACGCCAAAGAACTCACGGAAGCTGGAACAGAAATAAGACACATTCGGATATCCGCATGCCACACTGATATCTACGATCTTCGTCATGCTGTTCTCTAACATATCCTTTGCCTGTTCCATCCGATATGCCTTGATAAATTTACTTAGATTCTGTCCGGTCTCTTTCTTAAATACCGTACTTAGATAGCTCGGTGCGAGATGTACCATATCCGCCAGCATATCGATTCCAAGCTCGCTTCCATAGTTCCGGTAAATATACTGCTTCACCAGTTCTACTTCCCGATGCGCCATCTGTGTCTTTCCTGCAAAACAGGTTTCCAGTCTCCGGATTGCTTCTTCGACAAGCTCCGTCAACACCTGAAAATCTGTCGCCATATATAATTTCTCAATGTCTTTATTTAACTCTGCTTCGTCAGTCTCATCGATGCTTCCGTAGATATCCTTCATCAGATTCGAGAACAGGAACTTGATATAGATCTGGGAGTACTCTGTCTTATGTCTGTACTTCTCACAGAATCTCTGGAAATGCTCCCGGAGTGCTTCCACATCCTTCATCTTGATATCCTGTTTCATCTGCTTCATAAAGGTGTCATCATCGAACTGGATAATACCCGGAGTCTCGCCCTCCATATTCGGATAAAATACATGGATCTCCGGATGGTAGAATTTGTTCTCCATCAGCACTTCGAGTTCTTCCATCTTATCTGCCACTTCGGACAGATCACCGATATCAGAGGATATCGCTATGTAACAGTCAGCATCATAATCGGCTTTGATGATCTTTACGATCTCATTTGCCTTACGGAGAATATTCATCTCATCCCCTAAGAATAAGATCTCCTGCTGCTGGTTCAGGTTCAGATATTGCAGGATTCCAATTGACTTTAAGTTCTCATTCTCTTTGAAATCCACCCCACGTCTGCCGAAGAAATCATGATTGAATTCCATCAAAAGCATATTCTTGAATTTACCCAGATCAAGCGATAATCCGCTGTATTCCTGTCTGAGTTTCGTAACATCCGTTCCGTTCAACAGCATATAGAGCGCATGCTCATATAAGAATTCCATGCTCTTATTCTTCAGCTCATCCGAAGCCTTTGCCTCTTCCAATTCATTTACGACCTTATTCAGGGTATTCTTGAATTCATTTGGATCGACCGGTTTTAAGATATAATCAACAACTCCCAGCCGGATCGCTTTCTTTGCATAGTCGAATTCATTGCATCCGCTGAATATGACTGTGCGCAGCTTTTTCTTTTCCTTCACAACATGATCGATCAGTTGGATTCCATCCATGAAAGGCATCTTTACATCTGTAAGCAGGATATCAAAATCTTCTTTCTCCAGCTTCTCCAGTGCATCCACACCATTTACCGCCTCTGCAATCTCAAATTCCAGATTCAGTTTTTTTAAGAGAAACCGGATACCATTTCTTTCTATCTTCTCATCATCTACGATCAATATCTTGTACATATCTATCAACGCCTTTCTATGGTGGAAATATATATCTTATTTTAACACATTTTACAGCTTCCAGATATCTTTATTATATTCTGCGATCGTACGATCAGAGGAGAAGAAGCCTGCCTTGCTGATATTTACCAGCGTCTTCTCAGCCCAGCCCATACGATCTTCATAATCGGCAAGCACCTGTTCCTTTGTCTGAATGTAATCACAGACATCAAGAAGTGTCATAAACCAGTCTTTTACGATCAGCTCGTTATGAAGTCTGGTAAGAGATTCCTTCTGACCGATCGCAAGCAGCTCATCACTCACGATGAAGTCTACCAGCTTCTTGATCTCCGGCTTCTCATAATACTCTCTTGCCACATAGTCTGCCTTTGCATAGTGCTCGATCACTTCTTCACTGGATTCACCAAAGAAATAAATGTTATCCTCGCCAACCAGCTCTCCGATCTCTACATTTGCACCGTCACGGGTTCCCAGAGTAACCGCACCGTTTAACATGAACTTCATATTTCCTGTTCCGGATGCTTCCTTGGATGCCAGTGAGATCTGCTCTGAGATATCGCATGCCGGAATGATCTTTGCTGCTTTTGATACATTATAATTCTCGATCATGACAACTTTCAAGTACGGACTTACCTCAGGATCATTGTCGATCAGCTCCTGCAGACAGAGGATCAGATGAATGATGTCCTTTGCGATCGTATAAGCAGGTGCAGCCTTTGCTCCAAATATAACCGTGATCGGAGTCTCAGGCAGATGTCCTTTCTTAATCTCAAAATATTTGTAGATCACCCAGAGAGCATTCATCTGCTGACGCTTGTATTCATGCAGTCTCTTGACCTGGATATCAAAGATCGAATTCTCGTTGATCTCGATTCCCTGTGTCTCTTTCAGGTAGTCCTTTAAGACTGCCTTATTGCTCTGCTTGATCGCAAGGATCTCTTCTAATACGTTCTTATCCTTGTAGTAAGAAGCCAGCTCCTGTAACTTATCGGCATCCTTCTTGTAATCCGGTCCGATCAGCTCTGTGATGTAGGCTGACAGCTTTTCATTGCAGTGTAACAACCATCTTCTGAATGTAATACCGTTTGTCTTATTGTTGAATTTCTCAGGATAGATCTCATAAAATGGGTGTAGCTCTGAATTCTTCAGGATCTCGGTATGAAGATAAGCAACACCATTTACACTGTGGCTGTAATGCATATCGATATGTGCCATATGCACACGGGAATCTCCATCTATGATATAAACACGCTCATCCTTATAACGGTTTCTGACCTTTTTATCCAGCATACGGATCACAGGCATAAGCTGTGGAACGACCTTCTCCAGATAAGCAATCGGCCATTTCTCCAATGCTTCTGCAAGGATCGTATGATTGGTGTAAGCACATACATCGGTTACGATCTCTGTTGCTTCATCAAAGGAGATACCCTCTTCCATCAACAGACGGATCAACTCAGGGATCACCATAGACGGATGTGTATCATTGATCTGAATGGCTGCATAATCTGCAAGATCATGAAGATTTGAACCTTTCTCCTTTGCCTCTGCAAGGATCAGCTTTGCACCATTTGCAACCATGAAATACTGCTGATAGATACGAAGTAAGTTGCCGGCTTCGTCACTGTCATCCGGGTAGAGACAGAGTGTCAGGTTCTTCTTGATATCTGTCTTATCGAAGTTTATGCCATCCGGCTCCATGATGCTCTCATCCACGCTCTCGATATCAAATAAATGCAGCTTATTTGTGCGGTTCTCATATCCTGTCACATCGATGTCATACATTCTGGACTGTACGGTACAGTTTCCAAACCGGATCGTGTTGCTTACATCGGTCTTTGTCAGCCAACTGTCTGCCTCGATCCATGGATTTGCAGTCTCTTTCTGGTAGTTATTCTCAAATACCTGCTTGAACAGACCCATATGGTAATTTAACCCGATACCATCTCCCGGAAGTCCGAGTGTTGCCATCGAATCAAGGAAGCAGGCTGCCAGTCGTCCAAGTCCGCCATTTCCAAGAGATGGTTCCGGCTCTACTTCTTCGATATCATAGATGCTCTTGCCGTTTTCTGCCAGCACCTGTTTTACTTCATCAAAGATTCCAAGATTGATCAGGTTGTTGGATAACAACTTACCGATCAGGAACTCTGCTGATATATAGTAAACCTTTTTCTTGCCATCCTCTGTAACCTTGTCCTCTGCTAATTCTTTTGTCATATCAAGCAGCGCAAAATAGATCTCCTCATTGCTGCATTCCTTGATCGTTTTATTATATTTTTTCTTACAAATCTCTGTTAACATTATATCCTCCTTACAAAAATACTGCTTCACAGCATTTCTTCCATATACTCTTGTTAATTCCCTTAATCTGTCTCTGATCTCGTCTGTAAATTCATCTTTCTTCATCCGCCAGCGCCAGTTTGTACCGATCGTAGACGGAAGATTCATCCGTGCTTCGTTATCCTTTCCAAGCAGATCCTGCATCTGAACGATAACTGTATCGGCAGGGCTCATATATAATACCTGCATCATCTTCTCCGGGATCTCCTGCTCATTTGCCGCTCCCAGATATTTCATCATAAATGTAAGATTGTCCTTTGATGCATTCTCGATATATCCTTTTAATGTGTCATTATCGTGTGTCCCGATATAGACAACGTAATTCTTTTCGTGATTATGCGGTGCATGTTCATTCTCCGCATTTCCGTCAAATCCAAACTGTAAAATCTTCATTCCCGGATAGCCGGATTTCTTCACCAGCTTCTGTACCTCCGGCACAACGACTCCCAGATCTTCTGCGATCACCTTTGCATTTCCTCTGGCACTGTCGATCGCATCTACAAGCTTCTTTCCCGGACCTTCCAGATAGAATCCGTTCTTTGGCTCTCCGTCTGCCGGAATGTTGTAATACCGCACAACCCCGATGAAATGATCGATACGGATCACATCATAGAGACTGGCCGATTTACGAATTCGGTTCTTCCACCACGAGAACCCATCCTGTTCCATACGATCCCAGTCATATAAAGGATTGCCCCATTTCTGACCGTAATCGGAGAATGCATCCGGTGGACAACCGGCTACACACACAGGCTGTAGATCATGATCTAACTGAAATTGTTCTGTATTTGCCCATACATCTGCACTGTCCAGTGCTACATAGATTGGAATGTCGCCGATCAGACTGATACCATGATGGTTGGCGTAAGATTTGAGTGTCTTCCACTGCTCATCGAATTTGAACTGAAGGAACATATAGAATCCGATCTCGTCGTGTAACTGTTCCCTGCACTTACGAAGTGCTGTTTCTTCTCTCTTTAAAACCGGTTCTTCCCAGCTTAACCATTCTTTGTTCTCATGGTCTGCCTTGACCGCCATATAAAGGGCGTAATCCGGAAGCCAGTTTTCATTTTCCGTGAGAAATTCTGCATACTGCTTTGATGTCTCATGCTTTGATCTGCCATATGCTTTTCTCAATACCTCAAACCTTTGTCTGTACAGGCGGGCGTAATCGATGTCATCCGGCTGATCGTACCAGCTGTATGCATCTACCTCCTCCTGTGTCAGTAAACCTTCATGAATCAGAATGTCGAAATCGATAAAATAAGGATTACCCGCAAATGCTGAAAATGACTGATACGGACTATCACCAAAGCTGGTCGGTCCGATCGGAAGCACCTGCCAGTAACGCTGGCCCGCCTCCTTCAACCTGTCAACAAATTCATATGCCTCTTTCCCCAGAGATCCGATTCCATAAGGGGATGGAAGGCTGCTGATTGGCAGGAGGATTCCTGCGCCACGATCTAACGCTTTCTTCATGTCTGATACCTCTTTATTAAATTTTCTATTGAACAGCTATCCATTCGCCTGCATTTAATAAAGGTAAAGGTAAGGTAAAGGTCGTATATCCGGAATGTCTGTTCTGATTTGTATTCTAATATCCTTTTTATACTATTTCTTGCATAATAAGAGCATTTTATGATACTATTCTATCATTCAAAACTTTGAGGTATTCTATCTTACCAAACAGGTGGCATTTGAGACCGCCGGTCCTTAGATGGCGCACAAGCGGCATCTTAGTACCGTTGCAGGTCGAAACGAGCGGAAGCGTCCACCTGTTTGGTAAGGATAGAATACCTCAAAGTTAGGAAAGGGAGGTACATATATGAACAGTCTTGAATATGAAAATTATATGGAAACGAAGGCGCACGCCGATCCGCTTTTCCCTTACAACACTTATCTGTGCTCGATACCGCTCGACTTCAATGCCGTTCCGCTCCACTGGCATCCATATATGGAGATCATTTACATTAAAAAAGGAAAAGGAAATGTAACGCTGGATTTCACTACGCACTATGTAGAGGAAGGAGATATCATTCTGATACTGCCGGGAAGGATCCACGGCATCTCTCAGTATTCCTCCTATTCGATGGAATATGAAAATATCATTTTCTCCGTTGATCTATTCCGATCCAGAAATCATGATACCTTAGACAGTGAATTCTTCCTGCCCCTGCTCTCCGGTGAATTAAATATAAAGAGTATCTATGACCGTGACGATCCATTATACAATTCCCTGTCCTCGTGCCTGAACCGGGTAGATGCCCTCTGTGCATCGACACCAAAGGGATACCGGCTTGCTCTGAAAAGCTGCTATTTTGAATTCTTCTATACCCTGTATGCACACGCAGAGCAAAAGGCAGAGACCTCAGATCGGAAGAATCATGCAAAGAATCTGGATCGTACCAAAGCAATCTTATCTTATATCGATCGAAACTACAAAGAAGCAATACCCATTGCAGACATTGCTTCTTACTGTGGATTCTCAGAATCCCATTTTATGCGATTTTTTAAGAATACTATGGGTGTATCCTTTACCACCTATCTGTGTGACTTCCGGTTAAATATCGCAGCAAGGCTTCTTGTCACAACCGATGACAGCATCCTGTCCATCGCAGAAAGCTGCGGTTTCTTTAACCTGTCCTATTTCAACCGAACCTTCAAGAAGAAATATGGTGTCACACCCGGAGGGTATCGAAAACGGTAACTGATCCGGTAACATCTATAGAGTATCGGAAGCAGTAACCACTGGAAAATACACCCGAATCTCACAGCCGCCTGTGGCTTCATCAGAGGACACATCCAGCTCCACATTTAGATCATGCGCCATTTCTTTTGCAAGGTAAAGTCCCATACCGGTTGCTTTCTTCCGCCTGTCACCGGAATCTCCGGTAAAGCCTTTCTCAAATACATACGGAAGATCGCAGGCTTTGATACCCACGCCATTATCCCGGACAGATAAAATAATCTTCTCATGTTCTCTGATACAGGAGATCCGGAGCTGTTTATTCTCTCCTTTGCTGTATTTGATCGAATTACTGATAAACTGTCCGAGCATAAAGGCAAAGCCACGTTTATCGGTAAATACTGTGTTCTCTTTTATATCAAGCCAAACCTGTATCTTCTGTTCTTCTAACAGTGGTGTGAAATCCTCCAGCACTTCTTTTACACAGGTTTCCGTATCGACCGACTCAAACCTGTAATCTTTTCTCGCCCCCTTTAAACGGGCATAGTATAACATCTGGTCGATATATCTCTGCATCTGACAGTTGATCCGGTCAAGCTTGCATACCACATCTTCTGACAGCTCGTCTCTGTGATTGTCCAACATAAATGTCAACAGAGCAAGCGGTGTCTTTACCTCATGCGCCCATGCTTCCACATATTCCTCATAATCATTTAGCTGTAACTTCGTCTGTGCGCATTGATCCGTCTGTTCATGTAATGTCTGACTGAAGCTTCTGATCTCCGCCTGCAGATTCTCAGCATCATGAAGCAGTTGTTCCTCATGATAGGAATCCGGCATTGCAAGGAATTCATCAAATGCTTTCTTCCGTTTTCTATCTTTCTTTGCCAGATAGAAAACAGCCGTTACAAATACCAGCAGACTGAACAAAATCACCGATATTGCGATCACATAAAATGCCTGTGCATCGATCAGCCATAACAGCAGGATACTGAGCAGATCAAGCAGTCCGATGATCCCCAGCCAGAATCTATTCTGTTTTATGATCTGTCCGATCTCCTTTATGGATATATGTTCCATCTCTACCTCTCCGATGTCTGTCCGACAAAACGATATCCGACGCCACGCACAGGAATGATCTGCTGTGGCATATCAAGATTTGCCATTGTCTTTTTCAGTCTTGTAAGATTCACCTGTAAGGCATTTTCATCGATGAATTCTGCCGTCCCCCATAAGGCGATACAGAGTTCCTCTTTTGTCACAATATCCGATCCGTGCTCTAAGAATATCCCAAGGATCTTTCCCTGATTCTGCGGCAGAATAACAGACTGGTTATGAATATATAAAGTATAGGTCTGCCGGTCAAGGAGAAATCCGTTTCCTTCCAAAAGGTTATTTCTTCCCTCGTACCGTTTCAACACATTGGATACTCTGGCGAGCAGACGTTCTTTTCTGCACGGCTTCGTCAGGAATTCATCTGCGCCCAGATCCAGGGCATGCAGTTCATCCTGAAGTTGATCCCTCGACGTCAGAACCAGAACCGGTATGGAGCTTTTCTGCTTCAGTTCCCGGCAGATCTGGAATCCACCCATGCCCGGCAGATTCAGATCGAGCAGCACCAGATCCGGGGATGCCGCAAGAATAGCCGCTGCCGCATTCTCAAAATCCGTGATACCGCTGGTCTGATAGCCCGCCTTCTGCAATATAGCTTCCAGTTCTTCCCGCATCATATCTTCATCTTCTACCACTGCTATATGCTTCATATCTACTCCTCATCTATCAGTCAAGGTTTCACGCCATCGCCATTGATCTTCATCTGCTCTGAATCTACTCCTCACGTTCCGGTACCATCAGTGTCAGAAGATACCGGTTGCTTGACCGTTTTACAAATGCCATATAAATGCATTCTACCACACAGAGCAACAAAATCATAGCTGCAGCAAGCAGCATGGCATCTCGGATACTATTTGAGATCATACCGGAAACCAGTGTAAGGACGGCGCGCACACCGAAGATACTGCTGATGCCTGCAACGACAACCGGCATACCAAAGTACCAGTTGATCTGCTTTCTTGCGGAACGGCAGAGCAGTTCATAGGTTGCTCCAAGCCGGATCAGTGTCTTATATCTGCGGCCGGATTTCTGCTGTCCCATCAGGAACTGTACCCCGATCACAGTATTTGCAATGATCAGGAAAATGATCGCCAGATAGATCGTGATATAACTTGCTGCTACGATATAGAACATCCGGCGTCCCATATTTTTCAGATAACTTTCATATTCAATATTTTTTGCTGCAAAATCGATCTGCGCAAGTTTATCATTCATCTGCATGACCGACTGAAGCAGGTTATCTCCCTTGACCTTTGACTGATCCAGCACACAATTCAGATAGATCGTGCTGTCCCATGTATATTTGTCAAATACTTCATCCGGCACGATCAGGGCAAAGGATAATGTAATTGCCCGGTCTGTGATAAACGGTGTGTTCTGTATCTTACCGGTCAGATACATCTTATGATCCAGATATGCCACCTCCGGGCGGTCTGCCAGAATATCATTTATATTCTGATTCATACTATCCGATGTAAATTCCAGACTTTTAAATACTGCCGCCTCATCGTCTGACAATGCAAGAGGTTCTTTCCCTGCAAGTTCAAGTACATGATTATATCCGCTCAAAGAAATCAGATATGGATATGACTCATATTCCAGATTGTTAAGCAGAATATCTTTATCCTCTGAGTCCGGCAGTTGTTCTACCCGGTTCATGACTGATGACAGATCAAATACATCGTAATCATCATTTGCACCCGGAATAAGATGACCGACCTGCACCTCAAACAGATCGGAGAAATCCTGTTCCAGTCCGTTGTCTGTCAGAAGCTTTTTTACATTTGCCACACCCTGTTCCTGATCTTCTTCGTAATTCTCAAATGTATAATCCATGATATGGGTATTTTCTTTTTCATTTCCATAGGAAAATGCGATCACGATTCCTGCTCCAAAACAGCAGAGGGCTGCAAGGATCAGAACGGAACTGATCGATAAGGTACTGGATTTTCTTATGACATTTTCCTGCACCTGACGGAAATTAAATACCCGAAGGGCAGCTCCCCCATGGCTGTGTCTTGCCAGACGGTCGATAAAAAACCGCATGCCATAGAATAAAAGCAGCATACCGACAAAACCGATCAATACTGTCTCAGACATCTTACAAAGTGTCGTCCATGATATTCCTCCGATCGCCATGCTGTATGCCACAGCCAGGCAGATAATACCGAGGACGAAGCTTACCGCATAGACGCCAGCCGGGAACTGCTTCTTTGTTCCCTCCGGTGTATCAACTAATAATGCACCAATCTCCTGTCCTGCGATCTTCCCGCTTAAGATCAGGAATGCAACCAGCTTGATCACAAAAAATCCAACAGCAGTTATTATGATTGCCTGAATGGAAAATGTTACCTGATGTCCGACGATACCAAGTCCTACACATTTGGCTGTGATCAGACTGATCAGTTCGGATAATAAAACAGCGATCGGAAGTCCTGTTATAAGTGCTGCCAGACTGCTTCCTATATCTTCTGCAAGAAGCATCCCGAAAAGTTTGCTTCTCCGCATTCCCATCATCAGGTAAACGCCAAATTCGTGTTTTCTTCGTTCCAGTTGGAATTTGCTTGCATAGTAGATCAGGAAGAATAAGATCACCAGTGTCATTACAAAAAATGCAGGTATGATCTGGAACAGACGATCTACCGCATCACTCTCCATTTTCTTAAGGAATACCATAACATCCTGTGAAGAAAGTGACAGGATAATATAGAATGCCACGATGGATATTACTAACGAGGAGAAAAACAAGCCGTTTTCTTTTCTGCTTTGTTTACTGTTTTTTCGGATCAGTTTAAAGAACATTTGCACTGCCCCCTCCCAACTGTGCCATAACCTGCAGGATTCTTTCATAGAACTGCTGCTGTGTCTCAGCAAGCAGATCACGTCTTAATTCATGGAAGATCACGCCATCCTGAATGAACAGGATACGCTTGCAATAGCTTGCTGCATTGGAATCGTGCGTTACCATCAAAACAGTTGCCTTCTCATCCCGGTTCAGACCGGCTAATTTCTCCATTAAGGCTTTGGCATTTCTGGAATCAAGTGCTCCGGTTGGTTCATCTGCCAGAATGATGCCCGGATTCAGGATCAGCGCTCTGGCTGCTGCCAGTCTCTGTTTCTGACCACCTGACATCTGCGATGGAAACTTATCCAGTACATCAGTGATCTCCAGATATTCCGCTAACTGCTCCAGACGTTTTCCGCCCTCTGCCTCCGATATGTTATGAATCGACAACGGAACCATGATGTTCTCACGTCCGGTCAGATTATCCAACAGTTCAAAATTCTGGAACAGATATCCGATCTCCTTACCACGGTATCCTGCCAGCTTCTTGCCCTTCAACCTCTGGATCTCTGTACCTTTCATCCGGATCTTGCCGCTATCCGGCTGGATCACTGTTGCGATACAGTTTAATAATGTTGACTTGCCGGAACCGCTACTCCCCATAATTCCTAAAAACTCGCCCGGCATCACCTGAAATGTGATTCCGTTCAGTGCCTTTGTCTGGTTCGGTTCCTTGCCATAATATTTTTTCAGATCTTCTATCTCTAATAATGCATCCATGCTGCCGCCTCCTTGTACTTTCTTAATTGCTATTGTCTGACTTCTTAGGGTATCATGGTTTCCTTCGCTCTCTCATACCCTCGCCTGTTTGCTTCTGCGGGTATCGCATTCTTTTTCTCGCTCTCATACCCGCTGCTGCCCGGCTCCTGAGGGTATGACATTGGCTTTCTTGCTCTCATACCCGCTACTGTATGTCTCCTGGGGGTATCATAATTTATTTCTTAATTTCATACCCACCACATCTGACAATATTTATACTATCAGATATCTTCCTCAAATAACACTTACACTGAATGAAATGTTTTGCCTGTATAATTCTGGAAACACCCGACGATACTAAATATGTTTAAAAAGATAATTGCGGAATTAATATATATTGCACATACATGAACAGCAATTTGTAGTCATTCCACAATCATCAATAAAATTTCATCAGGAGGTTATCCCATGTCAAATATGTTTTGTTTTCAATGCCAGCAGACAGCTGGCAATAAAGCCTGTGTGAATACCGGAGTCTGCGGTAAGCAGCCCTCGACATCCAATCTGCAGGACGAATTGATCTGTGAACTGATACGACTTGCCGAAGCAGCCGAGCTTACAAAGAAATCCATGCAACAGAAAAAAGAGACAGATCCCAAACTTCTGTCCCGATACCTGAACAACCGAAAATCCGCTGACCGTCTGCTGATCGATGGTTTATTTACAACACTTACAAATGTGAATTTTGATGATAAATCAATCAAAGATTACATCAAAGAAGTGCAGAAAAACCAGAAAGATATCATGCGCTGTATGCCTACAGACATATGTAGCATATCAGATATCGTATATAAGAACTTCCCGACTACAAATATGAATTCACAAACTGCAAATATGAATTTCTCAGATACAGATACGAATTCACCAACCGCAAATATGAATTTCTCAGATACAGATATGAATGCACCAACTACAAATATGAATTTCTCAGATACAGATACGAATGCACCAACCGCAAATATGAATTTCTCAGATACAGATATGAATTCATCAACAGCAAATATCAATCCTCCGACCTGTGGATTGAAAGATCCACATGATATCCCAGTAATCAGCCTGTGGGATGGTACGGACGATATCGTGTCACTCCGCTCCACGTTATTGTTCGGCTTAAAGGGAATGGCGGCGTATGCGCATCATGCAATGAATCTCGGCTATCAAAATGATAATGTAACAACCTGGTTCTATAAGGGCTTGTGTGAAGTGAACCGTGAACACTCGGTAGAAGAATGGATCGAGCTTATTATGGAATTTGGAAAAGTGAACTATCAGTGCATGGAACTGCTCGATAAGGCAAATACCGAATCCTTCGGCACACCAACGCCGACTAAGGTTCACACCGATATCCGCAAGGGGCCTTTCATTGTTGTATCCGGTCATGATCTCCGCGATCTGGATCTGCTCTTAAAACAGACCGAAGGAACCGGGGTCAATGTCTATACACATTGCGAAATGCTTCCGGCTCACGGCTATCCAAAATTAGCCGCCTATAAGCATCTTGCCGGCAACTTCGGAACTGCATGGCAGAGCCAGCAGACGGAATTTGAAAATATTCCTGCGCCCGTCCTCTTTACAACCAACTGCCTGATACCCCCACGCCCAAGCTATGAGGATCGCATCTACACTACCTCTGTTGTCGGCTATGAAGGAATGGTGCATATCGAGGGAACAAAGGATGGCAAGAAGGATTTTACTCCGATCATCAAGCATGCCCTAAAGCTGGGCGGCTATGAACACGATCACAGCATGAGCGGTATCAATGGCGGACATATCCTGACAACAGGATTTGCACATGGCGCAGTCCTCTCTCATGCAGATAAACTTACAGCCGCCATCAAGAATGGTGATATCAAACACATCTTCTTAGTCGGCGGCTGTGACGGTGCCCATCCGGGCAGAAATTATTATACGGAATTTGTAAAACAGACTCCTATGGATTCTCTCGTTCTGACACTTGCCTGTGGCAAATACCGGTTCAATGATCTTGACCTTGGCGAGATCGATGGAATCCCTAGGATCTTAGATATGGGACAGTGTAACGATTCTTACAGTGCGATCAAGGTTGCCCTTGCACTGGCAGAAGCCTTCGGCTGTGATATCAACGATCTTCCTCTGACTCTCGTTCTTTCATGGTATGAACAGAAGGCTGTCTGCATCCTTTTAACCCTGCTTGCCCTCGGTGTCAAAAACATCTATCTCGGTCCAACCCTTCCGGCATTCATGACAGAGACCGTTGTCCGTTTTCTGGTTGACACCTACAATCTGCAGCCGATCACGGCTCCTGAGCAGGATATGGATGCGATTCTCGGGCGCGGCTAAACAGTCAGCCGGCATCATCCCATTCCGGCAACAGCTTCATCACACGTTCCAGCAAACATCAGAGCTTCATCACACGTTCCGGCAAACATCAGAGCTTCATCACACATTCTGGTAACCACCACAATAAGGGCAGCGGCTGGCATATCCGGTTGCTGCCTTATAAGAAGCACCGCAGTTCGAACATCGGACTGCGATCAGGTGAAGCTGTTCCGGATCGATCGGCTTGTTGTCCATCAGCTCTTCTTCTCTTCTTAACCGTTCTCCACGGACAGAAGCAGGATCATAACTGTACTTACCATTGTATTCATAGATATCGATCGTCATTCCGATCGGGAACATGGAATCCGCTCCTCCACTGATCGAAGTCGGCAGGATCACTTCCCGCTCGATACCATAATTATCAAAATAATGCACCTTTACATTTAAAGGAAATCTGCCATTTACCATATAAGATGTATTTTTTACATAACCATAAATCTTCGCTGTATGCTTTTCACCATGTACACGGATCATTTTCTTGTTATGGAGCATAACAAGGATCGTCACGATAAAACATAATCCAAGTACCACAAGCATTAATGGAATTAATATAAATGCCCCGGGCTTACCAAATGCAAATAAAAAGATCAATGTCATAAAAAGCCCTATTCCTGCAAAACCCACTCCGACAATCATACATATCTTCTGTGCACTGTTCATATCCATCTGCCTCCCACATAATGATCATAACTATGATACTAGCATCTACCCATTTATAAGTCAAACAAATCTATGTATTATTGCGTATGCAATTATCTGTTTTCGCCTATGATATTCTTTATACCTGCATATGAAATTTTATAAGTTTGAATATGAAATTTTCACTTGCATTTTTACTAAAAGCTTAGTATAATGACCGACGTTGTAAAAATTGAAGAAAAAGCTTTGGTATAAAATTGGAAACGACACAAGTGTGCTCCTGATATTTCACCTCGTTTGCCGACGGATGAGCATATCACTTGATAACGAACAACACATGTGTCTTTTTTGTGCTTATTTTTAAGATATTTGCAGTTTTGGTTCTGCATTTATTCAGATTATTTATCAAAAAGGAGATTTATTTTATGCCAAAAACTTTATTTCAAAACATTGTTTTCACATTAATGATGTCTTTTCTTATGGTCTATGCCATGATCTGCTACAACATTTCCCTAAACACGGGTGGAATGTCAAACTCCGTTTTCTTAGCCGCCTTTCATGAGCTTATCATCATGTGGCCGGTTGCCTTTTTTCTTGAATTCCTGTTTGTAGATAAGGCTGCACATGCTCTTGCATTCCGCTTCGTGAAGCCGGATGACCGCCCAATCATCATCACGCTTGCAATTTCTACCATGATCATCTGCATTATGTGTCCTTGCATGAGCCTTGTTGCCACTATTTTATTCAAGCATGCCGGTCGTCAGTTTGCAGCCGTGTGGCTCCAGACCACCTTCTTAAACTTCCCGGTAGCTTTCTTCTGGCAGCTTTTTTATTGCGGTCCGTTTATCCGTCTGATCTTCCGCAAGCTTTTTCCAGCGAAATAAGCCTGTATAAACAATGGATTCGAGTGATTCGGCAGGCTGGCACTTCCTACATATGATCCGCTTTATTTTCTATTCGGTTCGCACGCTTATTCATCAGCAGTCGCCCAAACTCGTCCTTACTGACTCAAACATGGGCTTGATGCTGATAGCTAGTGCAAACCTCATAACGAAAATACGCTAATATCATATGTAGGAAGTGCCAGTCTTCCCGGATCACCCGAATCCATTATTTATATTATGAAATTAGAGAATCCCCTCCGACAGATGGTTATACATATGGGGCTTTATCTGTATTTCCTATATGGCAGTCAGCCATTTTTTACTATGACTTGCTATGATTTCTGTTTGCTGCATATGCCTGATTCGTAAATACTCCTGTGCCAACTCGCTCTTTGAGCTCGAACAGGCACCCGTATTTACTAGCAATATGCAGCTCACAACGAAATCTTCGCAAATGTCATAGTTAGAAAACGTCTGATGACCATATAAGAAATACAGGTAAAACGTTACGCATATAACCATCTGTCGGAGGGGATTTACACATTACGACTGCCAGACCAGGTTACCGGATGGATCAAGAGCCTGAATCCGGTAGGTATGGGCTTTAAGGTCTGCGGACAGACGGGCAAGATAACCATCCTTTTTCCAGGTGATATAAATACGGTTATACATCTGGTCCGCCGGTAGTTCTGCAAAATGCAAAGCATTTTCTGCCTGAGCAGAGATCTGCGCTGCAGGCTTTGTACGGATTGTCATTTCCGCATCAAATCCAAATGCCGGAAATTCTTTCCGGAATTTCAACATTTCAAGCTGCTTTTTTACGACCTCCTTTTCAAGGCCTGACTCTATATCTTTTTGTGAAAGATTCGTCCGGTTGATCTCTTTATGTCCACCTGCACCTGCACGCTTCACTGCCTCATAATCATTAGATCCGGCAAACAGATCCAGATACCAGACCTGAGGTTTTCCGGGCATAAATATCTGTAATGCTCTGGCTAATAACAATGCCTGCTCATCTTCGCCAAGTGCATTATAATATGTCGTATTTACCTGATAATACATCTTTTTATTACCGTGAAGATCCTTTACAAAGCCACCACGATCCACAAGCAACCGGATCAGATCTTCAATCCTGTCGTCCGGCAACAGTCCGGCAAGATCCAGTACCGGTATTCCATCATGGCATCCAAGCATATTCACAGTATGAATATTCTCTTTTATCTGTTCCTTTGCCCACTGCTCCAGGTAAGAGCCATCGCCTCTGTAAAGAGCATCCAGGATCAATCCCGGAAGGAAAAAGTCATATGTCAGATATCCCTTCTCTGCTATCATCTTATACTTTTTCTCTTTATATCCGGCATGAATCTCCGGAAGAAGGCGGATTCCATATGGTTTTGCAAGCTTATGGATCTGTTCAAGGAATTCCCATGTCTCCGGTTCATTTAAGAAATTGGCGCGTCCCGGTGCTTTTGGGGCATATGCAAATGCATCCAGACGGATTATCTTCGCTCCGTAACCTGCCAGTTTTTTTATGGTTTCACGGTAAAAGTCCCAAACCTTTTCTGATTTAATATTGAGATCCATTTGTCCTAAATATCTGGTATGATAATCATCAGTATCCCGAATCTCCTGATAAAACGTATTCCAGTATGGAATCCGACTGCCATCTGCCATTTCCACCATCAACAGAGGTAATCCCGGTTTGCGGAAGAACATCGGATCCAGATACTTCTGTTCCGGTTGTATATAGCCGTCTTCTGTCATTTCTCCACAGTTTTCCCAGAATGTATTCCAGTTAATAAAAAAGTCACGATATTCAGATCGACTGCCATTCTCCAACAGATCCTGAAACTGTGGCGACTGTACAGACGCATGGTTTAACACAAAATCCAGCTTCAGATCAATATTCTGTCTGCCCAACCGTAATAGTGCCTTTTCAGAATGAAATGCCTCCTCAAGATCATAGTCGATTACAGAAAAACCACGATCCAGATCAGAATGGTAAATACTCGGTAGTATATACATTGAGGAAAATGCATCTGCAAATCCATCTCTTTCAAATAAATCCGCAACAGCTTCCAGATCTCCGCCAAGACTGTCCGGATACAGATTCAGCATTGGACCATTTTCAATTTTATTTATATCTGTCATATTGGTTTCTTCTATCTCTGTTTCCCTCATATTCTATAACCTCCTGTTCACTTACTATTCCGTATAAATCCTGCCATGCATATCCTGAATGATATCTGCCCTATCCAGTCCATCATTAATCTTTTTCTGCTCAATTCTTAATACTCTGGCTACAAATGGACTGTCAATGGCAGTGTCACGATTCCTCTTCTTTCGGTTTTCAAGTGTTTCTTCCGGCGTACTGATCAATACAACAGATACATCTACCCCCTGCAGGTATGCACTGTTTCCATGTGTCCATTCAAGAATCAGAATATCTGTATCTGATACATCCCTGCGATCATACCAGATATCATCCGGGGTTCTTCCCATATGACGTAGCAGCAGTTGTGAAGTCCCTCCATGAAACTGCATGAGAAGATTCGATATAGCTTCATAATCCAGTTCCTGATCCGTACCCAGATAATCTGTAAGAGCCTTGTCTCCATACTTCTGATATATGGATAACCACTGCATGTCCTCCTGTTCTTCTGCATCCCTTCCGGCTTTTTGAAGCTCTAATAATTTTTCTTTTATTTCATCTGTATATAGCCTTTCAGTTATAAGTCCATTTAACCCGGACATACGAAATCTCGCAATTCGTTCTGCGTCATTATACATGGGAATCCGATGCGGATAATTGTCCCCGCTTATAATAAATGATTTCTTTCCCTGTTTTTCAAACATATTTTGAAGTAAGAAAGCCATTCCGGTCTTACCAACACCAGAACCTCCGGATACCGATATGACTGTTTTTTTCTCTTTTCTTTCCTCTGTTTTTTTCCGGATCAACGGAAATAATCGTTCCGCGTTTTTGATCTGTTCCTGTGCCAGATCCGATACTGTAATTTCTTTCGTATCCATCTGTCTGTCACCTCATTTCTGATCATCTTATATATCTTTTACTCTATTGTTTTTGCCAAACTCCCCGATCTCTGCAAACAGAAACCGGGGAGTCCTATTTATTCTTATTCTACTGCATCAAGCAGGATCTGATAGCTTGGATAATTACCGGATACTACCGTAAACGGCATACCGAGCTCCATCAAAGCAGCTCCTGAATAAACAGTACCTGTTTTCTTATCCCGATAAGAACGTTCTGGCGCAAGCCCTCTCAATCGAATATAAAATACAGGATGATTACCATGTGTATTTAATAAAACAGCACCTACAACTGCATGTTTTTTTTCTTCATCGACAGACATCCATGCTCCATATTCCGCTTCAAACGGATTACTTAATCTGTAATAATCCCCTTTTAAAATAACCGATGCTGCTTCATGATAGGTTTTGATCTGTTCACGGACTGCCGTCTTGTCTTCCTCAGATAATTTTCCAAGATCCAGTTCATATCCAAATGCACCTGTCATGGCAACCACACCTCTGGTATTCATATCCGTCACTCTGCCGGTCTGATGATTCGGCACCGCAGATACATGGGCTCCCATCGTTGATAAAGGATAAGCAAACGATGTACCGTACTGGATACGGATACGGTCAACGGCATCTGTATTATCACTGCACCATATCTGTGGTGTATAATACAGCATACCCATATCAAACCTTCCGCCACCGCCGGAGCAGCCTTCCCATAACATATCCGGAAATGCCTGCGTCAGACGTTCCAGCAGGTCATATACACCAAGCATATAGTCATACATTACATTTCCCTGCCATACCATACTGTCGGAATATATATCACATAAGCTTCGATTCATATCCCATTTCACATAATTGATATCGCCCTGCCTGAGGACAGCTGCAATCTGTTCATAGATATGATCCACCACCTCTGGATTTGCAAAATCAAGTACAAGCTGATTTCTGCCGTGTACCGGATGTTTACCGGGAACCTGAATTGCCCACTCCGGATGTTTTCTGTAAAGATCACTGTTTTCTGAAACCATCTCCGGTTCTATCCAGATACCAAACTGAACACCTTTGTCATGAACCCGTTTTGTCAGCTCCGTAAGAGAACAGCCCAGTTTATCTTCATTTACAATCCAGTCACCAAGGGATGAATTATCATCATCTCTTGTGCCAAACCAGCCATCATCCATGACCAAAAGCTCCACACCAAGTGCTGCAGCCTGCTCCGCAAGCTTAACGATCGCTTCACCATTAAAATCAAAATAACAGGCTTCCCAGCTATTTACAAGAACCGGACGGATCTGATCTTTATATTTCCCGCGACAGATATGCTCTCTCACCAAATGATGCATCTGATTGGATAGCTGTTCCATTCCATACGCTGAATATGACAGAACTGCTTCCGGGGCATAAAATGTCTGCTCCGGCTTTAGTTGATAGGAAAAGAAATCCTCCTGAAGACCCATAACCAGACGGATCTGATCAAACTGATCTAATTCTACGCTTCCTTCAAAGCTTCCACTGTACACCAGTGATACACCATAACAGGCTCCGGCGGTCTCTGTTGTGCCATGTTCCGCAAGGATCATATATGGATTATACTGATGTCCGGACGTACCACGATTACTTCCGATCACCTGTTTGCCATGTGTTACCGGTGTTCGCTGCATATTCCGTTCCATTGCATGCCGTCCATAAAATGTCAGTACATCATAATCTCCATACAAAAGATCAAGACATGCGCTGGAAAGCTTCTCCAGATAGATTTCATTCTTTCCGACATTTGTAACTTTTACACTTCTGGTTATTACATCGCAGTCAGGTAATACGCCATATAATAATGTTACCTCTACACCGACTCTTTCGTCCTTCAGATATATGCACAGAGTCTGTGCAGCTTCAGAATGTGCTGCCGGAAGTCCCGGGAGATCATACTTACCATCCTGAATCTGATATCCTGTATAGCGAAGATCAAGTGCCATACAGCCATTTGCTTCACGGATCTTTCCTGCCGTTGTTCTGTAATCACCGGTTCCAAGAACAGGGAATTCCTGAGGAAGTGCATCTAGGGAATAAGTACGATCGTTTCCAAGATCATATGGATTTCCTGAAAAACCTCGATCATAGTAAGTCAGTATATAATCCATTTCCGAATCCAAGCGTTTTCCGTAATACAGATGAAGCAAATAATCATGTGTATCGGCCATCATCTGATAAGTTGTATGTCCCGTATGGAGAGAAAATATTCTTTTCTCTTTGTTATATATAATAGCCATAAATTAAGTCTCCTTTTATTTTACTGCTCCGTTTGCCACACCTGATATGATCTGCTTCTGACAAATAATATAGAAGATCAGAATCGGAAGTAACGCTAACAGATAAGATGCAAAGGCCAGATTGTAATTTGTTCCAAACTGAGTCTGGAAATTCAGCTGCGCAAGCGGAAGTGTATTCTGATCACCGGACATAATTACAAGCGGTGTCATAACGTCATTCCATGTGCCAAGAGCTGTAAGGATCGCAACCGTTGCATGCATTGGTTTCATATTCGGGAAGATGATCTTCCAGTAAGTCGTCCATGTAGTGGCTCCGTCAACACAAGCTGCCTCTTCCAGTTCAAGCGGAAGATTATTCAGATATCCGGCATATAACATTGTGTTCATCGGAAGATAAAATACTGTATAAAGTAATACCACACCAATCATATTTGCCAGTCCCATTTTTGCTGTCTGTTTTACAAGCGGCATCATCAAAATAGCAAATGGCACGAACATACCACTGACAAGATAAAGATAAATTCCATTATAGATCCGATTCTTTTTCTTGCTTCGTCCAAGTACATAACCGATCAGGGAATGTATTACGATCGATAATGCGATAGTTGCCAGTGTGATAAATAAACTGTTACCGAGAGAATGCCAGAAATCTGTTACCTCCATAGCTTCCTTAAAATTACTCAGACTCCAGTGCTGTGGAAGAGATAAGATTCCATGGATATCATTTGTCATCTCAGACGGCTGCTTAAATGCGATCATAACCGTCATATATAATGGGAACAGGATGGTTACAAGACCAAGGATCAACAGAATCGTAACCCCGATATTATATCGTTCTTTTCCTGTCTTAATCCCCTTTTCTTTATATTCTTTTCTGATCTGTCTCTGCGATTTTTTCATAACTGTTCCTCCTTCTTACCCAGGAAACGCATCTGTAATACAGATATCACTACGATTACTATAAAGAACACGACTGCATTTGCACTCTGGAATCCAAACTGTCCGCCACTCATACCATTGTTGTAGATCAGGTAGGAAATGGATTCTGTGCTCTGCGCAGGGCCACCCTTTGTCAACGACATGATCTGGTCAAATACCATCAGGAAGTTCTTCATACAAAGGACTACATTAATTGTAAAAAACGGAAGGATCAGTGGGAATGTCAGATAACGGAATTTTGCAAATCCGGTTGCACCATCTAAAGATCCTGCTTCGTATACATCTTCCGGAACTGTCTGAAGACCGGATATATAAATGATCGTATTCATCGCGATCGACTGCCATGCACATACTACTGCGATCGCAAGCCAGGCCGTTTTAGAACTTGCCAGCATACTGTTTCCCTCAAAACCAAGCATGATTGCAATCTGTGGCAGAATATAAGTAAAGAAATAGTTAAAAATATAACCAACAACCAGACCGCCTAAGATATTTGGCAGGAAATACAGTCCACGAAGACCGCTCTTAAAACGAATCTTGCTGTTTAATGCCATCGCAAGGATCAGGCTGACAGCATTTACGATGATTGTTGTTACTATAGCCAGCTTAAATGTAAACAGATAGGATGAACCAACTCTGGCATCATGAAAAAGATCAATATAGTTTCGAAAACCAACCCACTCATAGCTGCCATACCCACGGAAATTGGTAAAGCTGTAAATCGCACCCTGAATCAAAGGCAATGTGTTGAATGTAAAGAACAATGCTACGATAGGAATTGTGATTAACATAAATGTTCTGGATTTCCCGGACATTTTCTTTTTCTTTTTAGCAAACTTCATATCTTCTGTCTTTTTTGTATCCATTTCTATTCCTCCTCTCCGGAATGCTCCTGCTCATATTTGCGAACCTTTATGATCAGGTCACGATTGTACCGTTTCCATTCCGTATCAAATTTCTTCAAAAACGCTTCTGTATCTCCATCTAACAGATAAGTCTGAATCAATGCATCTACTGCCATCTCAGATGGATAAAAATGATCCTGATAATCAGTCACGATTCCGTTGTCCAGATATTCCCGCATACCATCTAACATAGATGCAAGCTTGAAATCACCTTTCTTACAAGGTACTGCGTTCTGATTGTCTATATAGTCCTGTACATTTTCATCCTCTAACAGGAAACGGAGGACTTCATAGGCCGCTTCCTTATTCGGACAGTCTTCCATCACGCAGAACTGAAGGTCTACACCGGATGTCAGAACCATGTCATCCTTATTGTTAGAAGCCGGGAATACAAATGAATCAATATTGATATCCGGATTTACTGACTGGATCTGTGGTACAGCATAGCTTCCGATCATATACATTGCTGACTCACCTTTTGCAAATGCTGTACAAGCATCATTATAAGAATATGCAACCGGATTGGCTTCTCCATACTGAAGCAGGGTTTTCATTTCTTCCGCAACCTGAACATACTGATCGGAAAATGTCGTTTCTCCCTTATTAACATCCTTACATACGGTCGAAGATGTCAATGAAGCTACTGCACTGTTCCATGGAGAAAGACAGGTCCATGTATCCTTGTAGCCCATATAAAACGGAAGAATTCCTTCTGCTTTAATCTCATCACATAATGCAAGAAGCTCATCCCATGTTTCCGGGATCTTCCAGCCATGCTCCTCAAACATATCCCGGTTGTACAGGATACCGGCAGCATTTGCCACATATGGAACACTGTATGTTCCTTCTGTTGGAATAAATTTCAGATTCTCACAGATTGTCAGATAATTTTCCTTTATATCTGCCAGTCCATCAAAATCAGAAATATCCATCAACATATCGGCATCAATAAAATTCGAATAATTGATGTCACCGCCAATACCAATGATATCCGGATTATCTTCACGAACAAATCTGGTCTTCAACACCGTCATTGCATCGTTCGGAGAACTGATCTTCAATTCAATATCATCATGACTGGCATTAAACCGTTCCTCAACTTCTTCAAAATAAGAGGTTGCTTCCGGCTTGTACTGTACCAGTTCGATCACTGTTTTTCCGTCTTTATTATTCTTGCCACACCCCGCCAGTAAGCAGAAACCAGTCATCATTGTAAGTACAAATAATAGTTTTTTCCCTTTTAGCATAAATACATTTCTCCCTTCTTTTATAATATGCTTTTTTAAGTTGTTTTCATTCTAACATATCATAATGCTTGTTAAAATAACTTAATAACGCCAGTTTTATACCAAAATGCATTATTTTTGTCTCACTATTGCATTCATCTAGCATTTTGGTATATAGTAGAAAACAGTAGAGTTTATATTGTGTATTTGTTCTAATTTTGGGAGGTTTTTTTATGCATGAATACCTTTTTTCTATATTTCCAAATGAGAAATTTATAGATCTTGGACTATACCAGTACGGATGGGAACGCTGTGCACCGGCCCATCAGTTCGGTCCGGCTGCCAGAACCCACTATCTGTTTCATTATGTCATCTCCGGAACCGGACTTTTAATGGCACAGGACAAAAAGGGAGAGACAAGAAATTATTCGATCAAAAGCGGACAGGGTTTTCTTCTGTATCCGGGACAGATCAGCACCTATATCGCAGATGAGACAAACCCATGGGAATATACATGGCTGGAATTTGATGGATTACGGGTAAAAGAAGCACTGGACATTGCCGGTTTTTCAAAAGACCAGCCCATCTATCATGCTACCTCAAAGGAATACCGGGAAATCATGATGAACGAAATGCTCTATATTGCCAATCACCCAAACGAACCGCCATTTCACCTGATCGGTCATTCCTACCTTTTTCTGGATGCACTCACCCGTTCCACCGCCTCTACCCAGATGATAAAAACCGGTAAAATGAGCGATTACTATATAAAAGAAGCGATAAACTTCGTAGAACAGAATTTTCCTTATGACATCTCTATCGAAGATATAGCTGCCTGTTGCGGCATCAACCGCAGCTATCTGGGAAAGATATTTCATGACTCCATTGGCAAAACGCCACAGGAATTCCTGATAAATTATCGGATGTCCAAAGCAACAGAGCTGCTGAAAATGACTAAATTATCAATTGCAGATATAGGAAATGCAGTCGGCTATCCAAACCAACTGCATTTCTCAAGAGCTTTTAAAAATATATATGGTGTCTCCCCCAAAAACTGGCGGGACCAGAATCACTAACATAGAAACCCCTCTTAAACTTTCCGGTTGCTTTCTTCTGGCAGCTTTTTACTACGGTCCATTTCTCCGACTGATCTTCCGCATGCTTTTTCTGAAATAATAAACGCTGGATTTACTTAACTATATTGTCAAGTAAATCCAGCCTCTTTCTTATATCACTTTATTATTTAAATATAGTATAAACTGTTTTCTTTCCCCCCTTTTCTATATTCAACTCCAAATCCTTATATAATCCAGTTCCACCAATAACATATGACCAATATATTTTTCTATCATTATATAAATATATGCCACCAATACTATTATCTTCATCTTCTAGATTTTTTTCAAAATGAAACATATTAGTTACAATCACTGCATTATCATATTGCCTAATTTTGTTTTTTCCCATATCATATACATATTGATTTTTTCCCGATAAAATATATAATTTTCTTCCATTCTGCTCTGCATACACCTGTATAGCATTTTCTCCTTGTATCTGTGAAACCAATCCCATCTCTGAAAAAGTTATATATCTATATATATTAGAATTTTGAATATCATATATATATATTCCATGGTAATCATAAAACTCTACATAGTTATCATCTGCATATATAAATTTAGGCAAATCACTTCCTATTATATTCTCTCCTATCTGCTGCATCTCTTCTTTATAATTTTCCAACTGATAAAAACATGCCCCAGTTACCAATATAGCACAGCAACAAACCAATATTAAAATAGTAATTTTCTTAGATTTTTTTTTGTTAATTCCTATATCTTTCACCCTCTTTTTTATAGCTTTTTTTGAAAAACCAAGTATATATTTAAATGAATCTCTTTCATAAGTTCCACTATAAAATTGAATCAGTGAATAGGCATACTTTTTTCTTTCATTCAATGTTGCATTTCTCAATGCTTGTTCATCACATGCACATTCTATATCTTGAAGCATCACAATATACACTATCCACGCCAAAGGATTATACCAATTTAACATCAATGCTATATAATATAAAAAAACAATCAAATAATCTCGCCGTTGAATATGTGTCTGCTCATGACATATTATTACTTTTTTTATGTCATCAGGTAAATTGTTTGGCAGATAAATACATGGTTTCAGTAAGCCTATTACACATGCTCCTGTAGAGTCTTTCCATTCTCTGACATTGTTATAATTTTCTAATAATCTAGCCCCTCTTCCTTTTTTATAAACCAATATACACTGTATTATGTAATAAAATCCCATGATTCCTATTCCTATGTACCATATACATTCACTTTTTCTTACATAACGATCATTACTATTTTTATTGCTTAATTCATTATTTTCCTGATCTACATTTAAATTATCTGTAGTAGATTTGATGTCTATTGTTCTGCTCTCATGATTTACTACTTCATAAACTGGATCACTCACTCCCCAGTCAGTTTCTAAAGATACTGGAAAAAGCAATCTAAATAATAAAATTATCCAAATGAAACAAATTTGTACATTAGATTTTTTACGAAACAACCATCTTATTAACAAAAATATCACTATGATAATTGTTGTTGAAAGAAACGAGCCAACATAAAATCGAAAAATATCAGTCATCCAAATTCTCCTTATATTCAGCAATTATGTGTTCTAATTCATCTATATCTTCTTTACTAAGTTTTTTTTCATGTGCAAAAGCAACAAAAAAATCCGGCAATGAATTTTTAAAATATTTTTTTATCACTTTTCTTTTTTCTTGATTTTCATATTCTTTTTTTGAAACTAATATTTGAAGTACTGTAGAATCGTTTTTAATCATACCTTTTTTTTCTAGCTTTTTTAACATCGTATAAGTTGTTGATTTTTTCCATGCAAACTTAGTCATACATATATTAACTAACTCCATAGATGTTAAATTTTGTTTTTCCCAGATTACTACCATCAATCTATACTCCGTTTCCGTTAATGTTTCCATTATCTTCCTCCAGTCTATATTATATAGACCAGTCTACATCACATAGACCGTTATGTCAATTATAAAACAAAAAAACATCTATCCTTTTCCATGATAATTCTTTAGCTATTAATTATTATGTAATATTACTATAGCTAAACAACTATTTATAATAAAAAAGATACATGTTTTTTCCTTACTAATTATAAGTTCCACCTACGCCGGATCCGGCATTGAAGCCAAATAACGCACAACAGATCAGGTCGATGATAAAGGCTGTGCTTAAGACAGCGCAGATCAGGATCTGTGTTTTCCGGCTCTTCTTATGCATAAAGCGGCTGAGCTTCGGCGCCGCGATATAGACACCGAACAGACTTCCGATGCCAAATGCAAGTAAGCCGACCAGACAGATCCTTCCATTTAAATTCATGAAGAATTTCTTATAATTCCAGTAGTGGGAATTAAAGAAGAAATCCAGGATCCAGCTTGCGATATATTCGAGCACGCCACAGATACCCATAGACATCAAGAATAATTTCAATTTATCTGCCTTAAACCGGTCTAACAGGAAGATAATAACGACACCCCCGACACCATAGATCGGAAGCCACGGTCCATACATTGTTCCACGGTTTACGAGCTCATGATCCCTGACGATGTGGAGCATAACCTCCCACACCCAGCCGACAAAACAGAATGAGAAGAAGAAAAAGATGAAATCTGTCAGCCGGTATTCACTCTTGATTTTGATTCCCTTTGGTACTTCTACTGCTGCATCCTGCAAGAGATATACCGGCACAGCAGTTTCTATACCTTTACAGTATGGTGCTCCGTCAAATGCACGCTCAACAAATGCTTCACTGTCAATTCTCTTTCTAAGATGAAAATACATCTCCACGTCGATCTCTACATCAAACGGTACTGCTACTAACAGACCGGCAATCGGAACAAGCTTTAACAGCATAACAGGAATACATGACAGATCTGTTACGAACATCTTCCATTTGTATCCATTTGTCATTTCTTTGGATAAAGCTTTTGCCTCTTTCCAGCCAAGTGTCTGATTCTCCGCAACAAGATACGGGATCATCCGGTACTGATAGAATTTGTATATACCACCGACGATCGTAAGATTCCATAAAAACAGAACCACCTTATATACGAACATTGTCCAGATCAATCTCAATAAATGTTTAAAATGAAATGGTGCAAACATACGGTTGATCGATACTTTATCACTGTACCGGCACTCCATCGCATACCGATTCTTTCCAACGATAGCTGCACTCTGAATGAAGAAATGCACGATCATCATAATAAATGCGGATAACAGAAGTGCAATGATCACTTCTCCGGCATTACGTTCCAGATAGGCGGCATTTGCGCCTAACAGCTTAATGATCCATGTCTGACTCTTGGAAGCAACATCGATCAGTCCGATCACAAAATCCGAATGTATAAACGGAACATCCTTTACAATCGGTGTATTTACGGCATAGTCTTTTAAGATTTCCACGTTACTTGCTACATGCGAAGTATCCAGTCCGATTGCCTTGTCAATCCCATTTACAAATGTCGACTGTGCAAATTCATCGACACCTAAAAATGCAAAGATGAAGCAGACTGCAACCAGTGCAAGCCACGCCATCGTTCCACGCTTAAACACCGTGTTCCACGCGCCTTTTCTCAGTTCTTTTCGATTCCAGTTCATATTCTTATGCTCTCCTCCAGCTCTGCTTACTGTATAATCTCATACTGTAACAGCTCGTAGTGCAGCTTCGTTCCCTCTGCGATCCCATTCGGCAGCAAGGCTCTTGCAACCAGCTTATCTTCTTCGGAACCATCCAGATTCTGCAGATGCGCATATTCTCCATCAATCTGTTTTACAATATAATCACATACTAACATTTCCATATCTCCTATCAAAAGCGTTAGCCTGATTATACTATCTCTTTCGACAAAATTCTATCTTTATATACATTTTGAAATTTACAAAAAACTTCGCAATCAAAATAAACTGCCTGTACGCATGCATTTAATCATTAGACAAATATATCCACCCGGAAAAGAATTATGTGTATCGAATAGAAAATGCATTGATATTTTCAGAGTGGATATATCTGTCTAATGTTATACTGCTTATAAACAGTTTATTTTGATGGCGATATTTTTGCTACTTGCCAAAATGGAATAAGCCCTTTTTCTCATATGGCTCACTGGTTGCGGAAAGCATCTCATAACCGATATCCTTGATTGCCTTCTTTGCAGCCTCGGTATCGATATTGTCCTCGCTGATGATCACCGTTTCCCCGCTCTTGGCAGAAGAAGTTACCTTTTTTACCTTGAAATTCTTACGGATCACATCATTCATGTGGGCTTCACACATACCACACATCATTCCATCAATTTTTAAAGTTGTCTTTATCATCTCAATTCCTTCTTTCGTATTCATTATGTCGCATTTAATATATACCCCACAGGGGTATATGTCAATTCTGTTTCTATTATATTGAGAATTAATTGTCACTTAATCGCTTCACAAATCACTTTCCGAGAAATCAGGCTGTATAAAACGAGAAAACCGGCAGTCCCTAATCTGCCGGTCATCACCGATATCCCCACATCGGTCTCACGCTCTTTTCTTTATACTAAATTCCCAAATGCACTGATCTATTGTCGATCATAGTCAAATTATATCACCCTGCACCACTTTTTGTACACTAACCAAACGGATAGTATTTGCCATTTATTTCATTTATTTTTATCTTTTTTACCTCTTCTTATCGAATCGTATATACACGCATTGTCCAATTTGCGGGTTGTATTTTTATATAGTTCTGATTAAAATAGAAAAAAGAAAGGAGCACCCCATGACAATTCAGGATTTTGTTTCTCTTTCCGGTGAGGTATTGACACAATATTATGACAACAACATTACACCATTTCTCGATGCATGCCATGAAGATGTTCTGTGGATCGGTCCTGCCGAAAAACAGGTGATCCGCACAAAAAAAGCGTTGGTTAACACATTTCTGTCTGAACAGCACGAATTAAAATTTGTTCTTCATGATCTGGTTATTACCCCTCTTGCTACGACCAGCAACCGGGTAGTTGAGATCATTATGTTCTTTATGGTTGATACGATATGGCCTGATAACAGCATGAATCGGGTTAATCAGAGGATTCATCTGTCCTGGATCATGAACAACGGAGTTCCTCAGATTCGGCTCTGCCATATCTCAAATGCTATCTCTTACGATGAACGAGATACAATCTATCCGGTGCATTACGATTCCAAATTCCGCGGAATGCCGCTTGCCGGCGTATCCCGCTCGGAACGTTTATCGTTTAAGGGTACAGATAAATCTCTGCTTTTTCTGAATCGGAATCAGATCCTGTACATAGAATCCCATGGCAGACACTCCAATATCCATACAACCTCCAATTCCTACGAGATTACAGAAAGTCTGCTTTCTCTGGAAAAACGCTTCCCGGATTATTTCCTGCGTTGCCACCAGAGTTATTTGATCAATCCTGATTTCGCATCATCAATTGAACGTTTTAAACTTACAATGTCCGATGGCTTTGTAATCCCAATCCCGGAAAAGAAATATACTCAGGTAAAACGTCTGCTTCTGGATTTTATTAACGCCCGGTCATCAGACACCGGAATTTAAAAGATCTTTAAACGGTGCAAATGCTGACGGAATCGCAATCTCCTGCTTCAGCTCTTCTAATGTAACCCAACGAAGATCTTCCGCCTGCTGTTCCATACATTCCATATAAAAGGCTTTCATATGCCATTCTACATGGGAAAAAATATGTGTATATGTTGTCTCCATCCAGATTTCTTTTGGGTGGAGATTTTTTGACGTTACATACGAAAGGATCTCCTGTGTGCTGTAGCTTCCAGGAAGATTCGGGAATTCCCACAATCCATGTAACAACCCTTTCTCTGTCCGCTTCCGTATCGCAACCTTATCTTCATACCGAAGCATCAGCACCGCTTTTTCTTCCACTTTCCGTTTCTTCTTTGCTTCACGAACCGGATACTGCTGCCAGGAATCATGCTTATGAGCTTTACACAATTCCTGTAGTGGACACACCTCACATTTTGGCGCACCATTTGGCAGACAGATTGTTGCTCCAACCTCCATCAGACTCTGTGTCAGCATATCGCAATGTCCATACCGGTACACCTGCAGAAGTTCCTCCCGGATTTTCTTCTTTACTGCCTGCTTGTCGATATTTGACGGATCTTCCATCACTCTGGTATATACCCGGAGAACATTTCCGTCCACCGCAGGAGTTGGCAGATCAAAGCAGATCGAGCCGATCGCTCCCGCCGTATATTCTCCGATTCCCGGCAGACTCAGAATCTCATTGTATTCTGCAGGGAAGTTTCCCTGCCATTCTATCACCACTTCTCCTGCTGCCTTTTTCAGATTTCTTGCACGGTTATAATATCCAAGTCCTTCCCAAAGTTTCATCAGGCGGTCATCATCTACCTCTGCCAGCGCCTCGATCGTCGGAAGCTCCTGCAAAAACGTTCTGTAATATTCTTTTACTGCTTCCACTCTCGTCTGCTGCAGCATGATCTCCGACAACCATACATGATACGGTTCTTTATCTTTTCTCCATGGAAGATCTCTGGCATGCTCCGGATACCATGCGATCAAATTGTCCGCGATCTGCTTATATACATTCTGCATAAACTCATTCCATCCTGTTGCGTTTTTGTATTTTATCTCTATCAATGACCAGAGCGGCAATTTTTTATTTTTTTGCCGTTCCGGTCATTTTGATAAGAATAATAATTATACACTTAAAATCTTCTTCCGCCCATGCCACACATAGGCTTTTCTTCTGTCTCCGGTGTTTCTACTACATAATTTGTGCGAAATGCAGCATTTACTTCTGCAATTTCTTTCTTGCCATCAATGTAATCTCTAAAATATTCCATCAAATTCATACCGGAATTCTCACAGCCTTCTTCTTCCTCCCACTGTTTTACAAGTGCAATTCGTTCTGATTTTGTTGTGTCTTTAATTAATGTACTTTTCATCTGAAATTACCTTCCTTTTTTCTTTTTTTCCGGAATCTCAATCCCTCTTGCTTCTAACAGTTCCTTCAATGACTGTGGCTCATAATTCATATAAGGCTGCATACAACCGACATTGATCGCCAGGAAATCCTGGTCTTCCTCATGAAGATCCTTGCATTCATTCAGCCGCTTTATGCAGTCCTGAAAAAACACATCCTCTGGGGATCGGTGTGTATGCCCATACAACAGGATATTCCCTCTATGCTGACCATTCCAAAACAGGATCGGATAATGACAAAGCACCAGCTTATATGCATTTCCTCGAATGTTGTCTGTAATCTCTTTGTAATTACAAACCTCCTCAAATAACTGCCGGAGCCTGTAATCTGACAAATCATCATGGTTCCCATGCACAAGGATCTTATGTCCTTTTAACTGCGCAACCAATGCGATCAATTCTTCACTTTTTCCCCGCTTACTGATGTCGCCGAGGATATAGACCGTATCTCCGTTTGTCACCTTCCGGTTCCATCTGGCAAGCATATCGGCATGCATTTCTTCCAGTGTCTTATATTCTCTTTCGTCATATCCGCTTCCGCTGCCTGCGAGCTGGCTGGCACAGCAGAAATGCAGATCACTGATATAATAATTCATTCTGTGTTTTCACCTCGCAATGCCTCTATAACATTTTTTCTCCCACCATTTTACATTCTGCCAAATAGGTGTGTCAATTCATCCAGTGGATCTGTTCTCCCTGAACCAGTGGATATCTAAAAAGCTCGGAACCATCCAGATCACAATGGTGCATATCCACACCTGTGATCTGGTGGTTTTCGTATGTTGTATAATAATAGATTCCTTTATCTGCATTACAGCAGGAGGTGTAGAGCGTGATCTCATACTTGCCATCTGTCACTTCACAGCATCCACGCTGCTGATCAACCGATCCAAGAATATGGAAGAACTGGCTGATACTCTCCGCCTCGCTGTCGCCAGATTTTGAATTCATTTTTGTAAATGCGACCTTTGCAAATCGTGACGCTGACGACAAATCTCCCGGCAAACCAAGTGCACCCATGCCCCTGCTGTAAGACTGTAACTGCAGCTGCTCTGCGAAAGTATTTTCCGGCTGTTTCGGAGATAAACCCTGATAATTATTCAATAAAAACATCTGTGTCTCAAATGGTGGATTGTTCGTGAGAACTCCGACCGGATTCTCATGTATATGCATCCCATCCGCCATACACTCAACTGTGATCGCAGCATTCCGATCTGCTATGATCCAGTGTAACTGTGCCGATGGAAGCTGTTCGCTGAAAGGTGTTCCAACCAGATTCATCCGGTCAAGCAATGCCCGTACCTCGTCCAGATCCGCACACTGTCCAAGTATCCACGGGATAAATTCAAACTGCGCAACATTATCCCTGCCAGCTTCTACTGCCTGATAAACTGCATTTCCAACAAAATTAAGTCCCGCCATACCGACACCCTTTTCATTAATCGCATCATAATAAAGCGGATATCCACCTGCCACATGCGCCATGCCAATGATCGCATAATGAGAATCCCTCTTTCCCATATAACGAAACTCAAACGGGAACTTTCTCGGTGTCACCGTAATCTCATCCCCATAAGAAAATTCATAATCTAATGTTCTGCCAAAATAAAAATCCTTCGTTTTATACGTCGCTGCTGTACACATCTATAACCATCATCCTTTCCTGTTTTCTCAATTTTACAATCTTGCACTCACCAGGTTCAAAATTATATTCTTATTATTTTCATATACTACACATGTTACTATTAGTATTCGCATAAAACAACTGTTCAATTATGAAAGAATTATAAAAAGCGGCATTCTTGCAAAAGCATTTCCGTATAATCAGCTATTCACTATAATATAACATCAGCGAAGATTTCGTTATGACATGCACATTGAAAAATTAGAGTAAGCTACACTAACCTCAAACTACGCTAACGCTTGTTTTCGCTAAGTGTACTTACATGGCACGCACTAACCTCAGACTTCGCGCTAACGCTCGTCTTCACTAAGTGCTCCGCTCAGCCCAAAGGGCGAGTTGCACAGGAGCATTTACGAATCAGGCATGTGCATGGAATAGAAACCACAGCGAGTTATATATAGTGAGTAGCTGATTATACAGAAATGTCTCTGCAAGAATGACGCTTCCAGATTCTATTCTTCCATGTATTCAATATAATCTGTTTCATCCGCAAAAAGCTGGTATCTTCCATCTACATATCCCATATAACCTTCCGTTACAAAATATCCTTTTATCATAATGCCGACCTCCTGTACATTTGTTCTGTCCTATAAAGTTCCGATTTTCTTTGAATTTCCTGTATTTTTTTATACAGTCAACCCGTTTATGGCTTTATATTACAGTTTTATATGCACAAAAAATCGTACATCTTTTAAACCAGCAAAATATCAGACAGATTTGCCTGAATTCCTGCTGCCACCTCCGGCTTGTTCATGGAATATACATGAATGTGCTTTACGCCATTTGCCAGAAGATCTATGATCTGATCAGTCGCATAAGCGATACCTGCCTGCTTCATTGCAGCTTCGGTATCTCCAAACCGGTCAACAATATTCTTGAAACGTTCCGGCACGTTGCAGCCGGATAATTTGACGGCATTTTTCACCTGAACCCGCTTCGTGATCGGCATGATTCCCGGAATCACCGGCACAGTAATCCCTGCTTCTCTGATACGATACATGAAATTAAAGAAAATATTGTTATCAAAAAACATCTGTGTAGTCAGATATTCACATCCCGCTTCCACTTTCTTTTTCAGGTTTGCAATATCATCCTGCTTGTTTGCAGAATCCGGATGAACCTCCGGATAACAAGCTCCGCCCACACAGAAGTCTCCGCTCTCTTTTATTAATTTTACCAGCTCCGATGCGTGAGCAAAATCAGTAAATACCTGTCCATCATAATTCTTTGGAATATCCCCACGAAGTGCCAGGATATTTTCAATCCCTGCATTTTTCATTTCAGAAAGTGCTGTCCGGATGCTGTCTTTATTTGCGCATACACAGGTCAGATGCGCAATCGTCGGAACTCCGTATTTTTCTTGAATCTCATTTGCAAGCTTGATCGTATGTCCTTTTGTGCTGCCACCCGCTCCATATGTAACACTCATATAACTCGGCCGCAATGCCGCAATTCCAAGTGCCGCAGCTTCCACACTTGCAAAATCTGTATCCTTCTTCGGCGGGAAAACCTCAAATGACAATGTTGCTTTCTCCTGCCCTATAATATCTCTTATCTTCATGTATTTCCTCCTGTCATTTCATCTCTTTTGTATATCTGCAGTTGGGATAATTCGTGCATCCCAAAAATTTACCATATTTTCCTCTTTTATATACTATTTTTCCGCCACATTTAGGACAGATCCGCTGAACTTCCTTATTATTTTTTCTGATATTCTGCGCTTCCTTAATTCTCTTAACATGTCCAACTCTCAGGTCGCTAGATGCTTCATTAATTGTCTTTATTCGATCCGCCAACTGTTTGATTTCATCTTGTGTAAAAACAGGTTCTTTATATGATTTTATAACCTTTTTCACCTGTAAGATATGAACCACATAATCTCTACTTTTTACTTTTATTGTTGAATTTGCTGAAAAAGCAACAATGGATATAAATTTTTCTTCCGACAATCCCAATATTGTGCTCAAATTTTTTATATGACCATAATTCTGTCGTATTGGATTATAAAATTTATATTTTTTACCATACATATTTTTTGTCCATTGCTCAGCATATGGACTTCCTGTAATCCATCCTTTATAATTCTTCGTCTCAATTACAAAAATTCCATATAAAGAAACAACAATATGATCAATCTGAGTACTTCCCTTTTCTGTCGGCAGCATCACATCATTTAAAATAATATAATCACTATCTGGTAATGTCGCTAAAACCACCGATACTTTCTTTTCCCCGATTATTCCTTTAACCTTTGCCTGCAGCCATCCAACTAATATACCCGCTACAGCAAAACCTATTATAACCCAAATTGGCCAGTTCATAACATACCTCCCCTTATACTTTTCTCGGATGCCCCTATTATATAAATTCTACGGTAATATGACAATAACAACATTCTTTTCTGCCGCATTGCGGAAACTTTCGAAAAGTTTGCTGGCGTAATCCCACATTTTCCTGTATAGTATATGGGTATGTAATTTGTTTGGAGGAGTTATCAAAAGATGAAAAAACGTGAATCATTTAACAACAAATGGGGATTTGTCCTCGCCTGTATCGGCTCAGCGGTCGGCATGGGTAATATCTGGATGTTCCCAACCAGAGTATCCCTCTATGGCGGAGGCTCTTATCTGATCCCTTACTTCATATTCGTTATCCTGATCGGATTCACCGGTGTGATCGGCGAAATGAGTTTCGGACGTGCTACCAAATCCGGTCCGGTCGACGCTTTCGGCTATGCCTGTGGAACAAAGGGCAAACGAAAGCTTGGCGAAATTCTTGGATTTATACCGGTACTCGGCGCGCTTGCCATGGCGATCGGCTATACTGTCGTAATGGGCTGGATCTTAAAATATATGATCGGTGCATTTACCGGTTCAACACTTGCACCGGAAAATGTAGAATCCTTTGGTGCCTCATTTGGCTCAACCGCTTCTGCATTCGGCAATAACCTGTGGCAGATCATTGCACTCGCTGTCGGCATTATCATTCTGATGTTTGGTATCGGAAACGGAATCGAAAAGGCAAATAAGATCCTGATGCCTCTGTTCTTTATCCTGTTTATCATTCTTGCGATCTATACCGCCTGCCAGCCGGGTGCTGCCGAAGGATATAAATATATCTTCCGGATCGAGCCAAAGGTTCTCGCCGATCCAAAGACATGGATCTACGCACTTGGCCAGGCATTTTTCTCCCTGTCTGTTGCCGGAAATGGGACACTGATCTATGGCTCTTATCTGCCGGACGAAGAAAATATACCGGAAGCTGCCGGACAGGTTGCTTTATTTGATACGATTGCTGCGTTACTTGCCGCCCTCGTTATCATTCCGGTTATGGCAACGACCGGTGCGCAGTTAGACCAGGGTGGTCCCGGACTTATGTTCATCTATCTGCCTGCCCTGTTCAAATCTATGCCGGGCGGATGTATCATCGCCATGATCTTCTTTGTTGCAGTATTCTTTGCTGGACTTTCCTCACTGATCAATCTGTACGAAGCTCCGATCGCAACGATTCAGGAAAAGCTCGGATTAAATCGTAAATTATCCTGTGGCGTGATCGCAGGAATCGGCGTGATCGTATCCATCTGTATTCAGGGAATCGTATCCGGCTGGATGGATGTTCTGTCTATCTATATCTGCCCGCTTGGTGCAGGGCTTGCCGGAACCATGTTCTTCTGGGTATGCGGTAAGAAATATGTAGAGGAGCAGGTAAACCTTGGACGTGAAAAGAAGTTCACCGACAAATTCCTGCCAATCTGCAAATATATCTATTGCCCTATCTGCATTCTGGTTTTAATACTTGGAATCGCATTAGGCGGAATCGGCTAAAACAGGGATAATGCGAGATTCAGATACTTCTATTTATAACAATACCCCTATTGAATAACACACTACGATTTCTGTTCGGTGCACATGCCTGATTCGTAAATGCTCCTGTGCAAACTCGCCCTTTGGGCTCAAACATGCACCCGCATTTACTGGCAATGTGCATTCTCACAACGAAATCTCGTTCATGTTATATCAATAGGGGTATTATTATAAATATAAAATATCTGAATCTCGGCATTACTCCTCGTCATTAGGAATGCCATTCGCCAGATACTCATTCCACCTGGCGTTGTTACGCTCCAGTTCTTTTTTCTGTATGATGCGGTTGCGGTCTGTGAGGATCGCGAGCATCTCATCTACGATCTCCTCCATGGGAAGTGTCTGATAATGTGACAAATAGCCGATCATACGACCGGCTGTAAAATCTGTATTCAGATTCTGTGTTATAACCTCGCAGAATTCCACCGGATAGCCCCGGTCAAGCATCATCTGATATAGGTTTTTACTTGCTTCTGATCTTGGTTTCATTTATGATCACCTGACTATTCTTTCGATATATATCTGCATATCCAATTATGCATCCAAACGGTTCGCTGATCGTCCGATCTGCTCTCCCATTTTCACCAGTGTTTCCATTCCTGATCCGGTATGTTCCAATAAATCCCGATCCGGTATCACGACATTCTTCTGTGTCAACAGAATGATCGTTGAACCGCCGAATTCAAATCGTCCTTTTTCAACACCCTTATGAACAAATCCCAAGCCTTGCTGATTATTACTGATCTTACCAACCATCAATGCCCCGACTTCCATCTGAAGAAGCGTTCCAAACCGCTCCGTCTTTATCAGACAATACTCTCTGGAATTCATCTTGTAGATCGGACAGACATCATTTGCAACCGGGTTCACCGTATGCAGAATTCCTGCTATCTTACGCTGTTCGGATTTTCTTCCATCTGCCGCATAACAATACCTGTGATAATCATCTACCGTCAACCGGATCACATAGATATATCCGTCCAGATACCGCTTAGCCAGCTTCTTATCTTTCAACAACTGTTCCAATGTATACTCGGTGTGTTTAATAAGAAAATGTCCGTTTTCATGGATCTTATACACGCTAACCTTGCCATCACTTGGGCTGATCAGCACATTTGCATCCGGGTTAACCGGTCGTTCTTCTACTCTGATCTTTCGGGTGAAAAAATCATTATATGAATCAAATGTCTGTTTCTCATATAAGGACAGATCAATGCCATTCTTCTTTACAAACCCTGGAACCGCCAGTCCGGAAATCCGGGTATCCAAAAATGCCCCACCTATACGGGATACTGCCGGTGACAGAAAGGGACGGATCAGGCACCTTGTCACTGCATGTCCGTAGATAAATGCAAGCAGGCAATCCTGACCGGTCTCGCCCTGTCTTTTATGTCCTTTTCGATCTATATATATGATACTCATTTTCTTTTCTCCAATCTTCTCCTACCATATATGGAGCATCCGAAGTACAGCCAACGTTACAACGCCAACGATGATCGCCAGTGTGCGGTTCTTTGGTTTACGGAATTTGAAATTTGTAATAAACAGCAAACCGACCAGCAGTACCAGCGCATGAAGGCTGAGCATAAATTCCCGCTTGCCAAGCATCGGCTTAAATACTGCCAGAAGTGGCAGAAGCACAGCCATAGATGTGATCGGAAGTCCCTGATAATATTTACGTTTTTCCTCTGTCTCATCCTGTCTGACTTCCTCAGAAACATTGAACCATGCCAGACGAATCAGGCCTGCCAGCACATAGAATAACAGGATCGCAACACCAGTCAATCCACGCATTCCCATGCGGTAGCAAAGGATTGCCGGTGAAACTCCAAAGCAGACAATATCCGCCAGAGAATCGATCTGGATTCCAAATCGTTTTTCAACCTCTGTACGATCTTTCTTGGTCCGTGCAACCTTGCCATCAAACATATCTCACAAACCGGAAATTGCCAGACATACAAGCGCCATCCGGCAGTCGCCATTTAACGAAAATAACATACCACCGATGGACACCATCAGACTGATATATGTAAGAATTACTGTATAATCATAAACACCTAACATTTCTCTACCACACTTTTCTTTTTTCTTCCAATAGTAAAATTTGCAACAATCGTAAATATCGCACTGAGGATCAGTTCCGTATAATACCCCAGTCCACGGGACAATACCATACCCGGAAGGAGAAGCATACTTCCAAATACCGGAAAGAAGATATCAAGGAATATCTTCTCACTGATTCCCATTCCGCCCGGAAGCGGCAGCATATCAACTGCAACCGCGATCGAGCCCTGAAGAAGTATCACGGTAAACGCTGATGTTCCTTTTAATCCAAATGCAAGATATACGAACCAGGTTGCTGCAAACAACGCAAACCGCTGCACCATCGTAATGAGGAATACAACGATCAGCACCTTTTTATTTTCCTGCAAATAAACAGCAGCCCCCCGATACTGATCCATCGACTGAACCAGCTTCTTTGCTCTTGACTTTCTATGTTTTAATATATGGATTCGTTCTAACAAAATATGCCCTTTGATCATAATTGACTTTGCAAAATTCGGATGAAATGCAAATACAACCATAATCACTACACACACCACATTTAATCCCATTCCGAGATAAAACCAGAAGATTGCATCCGATAAATACCGATGTATAAATCCCTGCCCAAAAATCACCAATGCAACACCAAGCAGTACCAGTACCATCTTGTAGATAATGGTTATGATCAACAATACCATCGTTGAGATCGGAATCGGTATATCTTCTTTCTTCATATAGTAAACCTGTGCCGGCTGACCGCCCGATGCAGACGGAGTAATGCAGCTAAAGAAAAAGCCAACGGATGAAAATAAAAAGCAGGTCCATTTCTTTACCTTTATACCTAGTGAATGCATCAGATAATGAATAATGATAGATTCTCCCCATATGAAGATTATTACACAGATAACGCCGGGAATCAACCAAAACGGGTTCACAGTTTTAATTATTTCGATGATCCGCCCCATATCCTTACCATGAAACACACCATAAAAAGTTGCCGCAAAGATCAGAAGCAAAAAAATTATATTAAATATCCATTTTTTCTTACTCTCCATACGTCCTCATTTCCAATTTCATTGCCTTATGCATGAAGCATTTTTACTGTTTCTTTACCATGTCTTTGCCAATATCTGTTTCAGTATATCACAACGTTTGAAAAAAATGTTAAATCTGACATTAATATCACATTAATAATATTTAATGTTATATTGCAAAGTATTTTTAATTCCTTATTCACCTTCCATCGCTTATATGACAACACAACTAAAAAACATTACAGAAAAACGGATTTTTTATAATCCAATCTTGACGACATTTGTCGATAGTGTTTAAATAGATTCTGCTTCTAATGTATGAAAAAATTTATTTGAAAATACTACTTTGGGATTATAGATATGAAAACGATAAAGTCAAAAGAAATGGATATGTTAAACGGGGGATTAGTTGGCAAGCTGATCCTTTTTTCACTGCCACTTGCATTCAGCAGCATTTTACAGCAATTATTCAACTCCGCAGATGTCGCTGTTGTCGGCAGATTTGCCGGAGATAATGCGCTCGCTGCAGTCGGAAGCTGTGTGGCTCTGGTCGGCATCTTTGTCAACCTGATTGTCGGTCTGGCTGTGGGACCAAATGCCGTCCTCGCTAATCTGATCGGTCAGAAACAGCGTGACAAGATCAACGATATGGTACATACGATCCTGACATTTGGCACAATCCTCGGACTTGGGCTTATGATCCTCGGCTTTGCCTCTGCCCGGATCATTCTGGAATTATCCGGTACACCGTCCGGTGTTCTTGCCGAAGCACTGTTATATATCCGCATCTATTTCTTAAGCATTCCGTTTATGACCGTTTATAATTTTGGAGCTGCCATTCTGCGAAGCTTCGGTGATACCAGACGACCAATGTTCTATCTTATCATCTCCGGTATCGTAAATGTCATCCTGAATCTGATCCTCGTCATCTGCTTTCATCTGGGTGTTGCCGGTGTTGCCATTTCCACTGTAATCTCTAATGTTATCAGTGCTGTTATGGTCATGGTATATCTTTACCGCAGAGATGATGAGTTTGCATTCCGGTTCAACCGGATGAAGATTGTACGCCCATATCTGCGCAAGATCCTTCAGATCGGTATTCCATCCGGTATCCAGGGAACCATTTTCTCGATCTCGAATGTTTTTATCCAGAGTGGTATTAATTCATTTGGCAAATTTGCGATCGCAGGTTCTTCTCTTGCGCTTAATTTTGAATATTTTACCTATGACATTGCAAATGCATTTGCACAGGCAACGGTCACCTTCACCAGCCAGAACTATGGTGCAGGAAACATCAAACGCTGCAAGAAAGTGTTCTGGTTAAACATGCTGTTTGGCATTGTCTTCACAGAGATTCTCGCAGTTATCTTTATCGTATGGAGTGACTTTTTCGTCGGAATCTACACAAAAAGTACAGCAGTCGCTGCCTATGCTTTGATCCGTATGTATCATGTCTGCTCACTGGAAGGTCTGACCACTACTTACGAGGTTGAAAGTGCCGCTCTCCGTGGTATGGGCAAATCAGTAGAACCTGCAATCTTCACCATCTTAGGAACGGTTGTTTTCCGTCTGATCTGGCTTGGCACGGTCTTCCGCCTGCTGCCAACATTTGACTGGCTGTTGAATGTATATGTGGCTTCATGGATATTTACCGGATGTGCACTGTTTATCGTATATGTACGACATATGAAGAACGTGGAGGGGAAGATAAAGTAATCCTATCCCATCACTTCTTCCAACTTTTCAATAATCTGTTGCTTTTCTCCACTTCCATTTGTACAAAACCGCAATAATGGAATTTTATACAACTCAAATATATGATTTTTCTTTGAATCTCTGAAAGCCTGTTTGGATTCTGCCTGATGATATTCATATCCATCGACTTCGATAGCAAGTATCGGCTTTTTACCAAGTCTGCTATATATAAGGAAATCTACATGCGTACCAGACTGGGCAACATATCGCCTTTCTTCATCACTTAACAACTCTGAACTTCTTATTAGTTTATTCAAAGGGAAGTGGCAAACGACATCCAAACTTGCATATTTATTTTCAGCAAGAATATCCTCAATTAAACTATACATTAAGTTTTCAGAATCGTACTTTGACACTTTTGGATGATTCTTCAAATATAACTTTCTTGCTTCTGTATATTGCTTGTACAAATAATCAAATATAGAATAAATTTTGCTATCTGTAACTTCAAAATTATTGTATTGAATATAAGCAACCAAATCTGTTATGTTACGCTCCCGTGTTTGTTCATTTCCTGTTACCACTAATATCAGTCTCTTTTTTGCTCGCGATACAGCAACATTAAGCAAATATGGATCATCAACAAAATCTGAAATCTCATCATCAACGGTAGAAATTATTATATTCTCCTTTTCCCGTCCTTGAAATTTATGTACCGTTGCAATATCTGTATCTAAAATTTCATTACACAATGCTTCCATTTGGTTTCTGTATGGCGTTATAATGCCTGTTTTCTGTAAATCAAGATTACGCTGCGGAATAATTTCATTTTTTATAACATCAATCTGTCTCTGACTATAATGATCTCTCGCATGATTTCCTACAACTGTTTTAACAACTGACAACACATCTTCCTCACCATGATCCTCTGTCATAATTAACAATTCACCATGATAAAATTTTTGATTACAGAAATTAATTATCTTCGGATGACACCTGTAGTGCTCACGCAACATCGTTTGTGTAACATTTGGTATAATTTCTAAAACAGATTGCAAAAAACTCTTGGTATACCGATATCCCTCATCAATTTTAAAATTATTAAATATAGCATCTGCTCTGTTTTTTATATCATTTGGGACAACATTAGGCAACTGCTTCGTATCTCCAACAATTACAACATTCCGTGCACACGAAAGGGCTAATACTCCTGTTGCGATATCAACCTGTGAAGCTTCATCCATAATAAGATAATCATATATTATTTTCGAATTCAGACTGTTTCTGGCTGAAAATGTTGTACTCAATACGACAGGATATTCCGTTAATACCTCCTCCGAATTTTTCCATAAATCATCTTCCGTAAATATTCTACGTTCCGTGTTATTTCCATATCTTTTTGCTATCTGATTTTTTAAAACCAACATAGATTCACTACATAGATTATTTAATAAATTCTGATCCGTATTTTTTAAATAGGTTTCTATTTCTAATATTTCACTTGTTAATTCTTCTTTTCTTGCATAATAATACATAACCTGAAATATTGTAATTACATTTGTGATATCCTGTTTATAAAATTTCCAATCTCCTATCCCATACATAAATAATGACTTCAATTTAATCCATAAACTGATTTTCTGTTTTTCCTCTACAGCCATCTGCCACTCCTGCCATAATTCGATCCATTTTTTCGATGATATCTTTTTCCGGAACTTTATTTTTGCTATATAGATATTCTTTTCCTGTACATATTGATTAAAATATTCCTGTTCTATAAGCATCTGTGAAAGTTCTTGTCTTAATGCAGCCAATCTTTCCTGTTTATCAAATACAGTCCTTAATTTAACAGAATCTTCGTGTATTTTTCTCTGTAACGCAAGAATATCCGTATGTACTCTCCATGATGAAAAGTCAGGATAGTCAATGCTTTGTTGTTCTATAAAACGTTTTTTATTTTCGGAATTACCTAATCGTGCTGCAATAAATCCCATATTATACTCTGGAAAACTCAATTTCTCATATACATTTTCAGTAGCTGAATTATTTCCAGAAACAATCTGAACTGTTTTTCCATCCATTAAAATATTTGCAATTATGTTCAAAATTGTCTGAGTCTTGCCAGTACCAGGAGGTCCCTGAATGACACTGATCTGATTCTCCATCGCCTTTTTCACTGCTGTATACTGACTGTTATTACACCCAAACGGAAAGATTGGAGTATAATTTCCCTTTTTTATTTTATAATTAGCCGGATTCAAGTAATGGGATAATGCTACATATGGGCTTATGAAGGATATTTTCTCATATTTCTTTACCAGTAATTTATCACCTGTTCTATTATTTCTGAGATCACTCAATTCTGCAATCTGCTTCATATACTCAAATTTATTTGCTTCATTACCCTGACTTAAAATGGATTTATCTATGCTAAGATCTCTCCGAAAATAATCGCCTTGTATTTCTTTTTTGAAACAAATATGCCAATATTCCTCTTCTCTACCATTAAAAACATAGATTTCTTCTATATTAAAGAATTCCTTACCATTCCTGCTAATGCGGTATTCAACAGGATTTAAAACCTTGGGATTTGTTAATTTTTCCACTTCATCATACCTATATATAGAAAACCTTCCATCGTTATACCAAACATTCCAGGAATACATTTCTCTATTGTATTCACATAATGCTACCTTGCATGTTTTTATTACACCCTGTATAACTATCATTTCTTTTCTTGTATCCATTTGTGCCTCACTACTTTTATTCGACAATATATAATATAAATTGTCCTTTATTCGCAAAGTATAAGATTATTTATTTCTTTAGGTAATTCTTGCCAGATTTGGCTATTAGACTAACCCACCCCTTATTACTTCTTTTGCATTATAACACATTTCGTATAGTCATACTACCATTTTTAAACTGACAGCATATGCAAATCGCCAGACACCTGCATTCCTGCAGATATCTGGCGACTATTTTTCAAGCATCACTTACACGGACTTTTCCAGCTATGCATTGTTTGTCGCATATGTAAAATATATAAAATAGGTGAAAAGGGAAAAATCCCACTCTTTAGAGGAACTATGCTGCTTTCTCTAAAATGCTTCCAGCCACCATGAGGATTTATTTTGCTGTAGTTCTTTATCTATTTCTTTAATGTTAATCCCCTGCTTTTCTGCTAATGACTTAATTATCATTCTAAGATTTCCTGCATATGTTGCTGTATTCCAGTAATTTTGTCCAAAATGCACACTTGATCTGTCTGCAAGGGACTTGATTTCTTTACTTATATATTCCTGCATTTTTCTTTCATCCAGCTCATTTTCTGAATGATCCAGAATATATCTTAATGCGCTCCGAAATTTATACCCATATATAAATTTATATTCGCGCATTCCCTCACATCCCCAAAATGTATCATAAAACGAAACCCCATAGGCTCTTATCCAGTCCCACATAATCTCCGGATCTGCAACATTCGGACCATCTGCATGGCATCTCTTGCACAAAAGCACCAAATTCTCCGGTTCATCTTTTCCACCTAATGAATCCGGTATAATGTGGCATCGATCCAATGAACGCTCACACCCGCATCTCCAACATCTCTCACCCGCTTCAGCCCAGTCTACACTTAATCCGCATTCGTCCTGATGCTTTGCCCAATATGAAATAATTGCTTCTTTTGTAGTTTTGATTGGTTCTCTTTTGCTCATAAATTAATCTCCTTTGATCTTCACAATGATGATTCAATAGTAACAAGTGTAATGTCCAAATAAGCGGTCATCTACAAAACATTTCCATTCACTATATAAATACTGCAAATCGCCAAACCCTGCATTTCCGCAGGCATCTGGCGACTGCCTTTCTGGTATCACCTACATCAACACATCTATGACGTAGTGTCCCATCTGATCCACCACCACAGACACCGTCTCGAACCCGGTCTCGAAATCGAGATAGTATCGGTTATCCCTGTGGGTAAACACGACCTCACAATTCATCTGAGAAAGCACAGACATGACTTCCCCAAGATCCTGTTCCGATCTTCGGATCACCTGCTTCTCCAGATTTTCCTGCTGGTTCTTCGACATCTCCAGATAATGAAGATACAACGATGTCTCCAATGTTCGGGAATTACAGATGCTTTTGTGAAAATAACTGCTGACGATCATGTAGAGCACATATGTGGTCTGTTCCTGAATGTTGTTTCTTTTTTCTGTAAATTTGTATGCCATATCAGCACCTCCATTGAAAATAATATAAAAAAGGTATATATCCGGACAGACTTTTAGCCTCGTCCTAATATATACCTTGTCTTTTCAATTATTTTCGATGTTTTTCCATTATATATAAATGCAGATAAATATGCAAGTACTTTTATCTATTTGCACTATTACTCTAAATGAGTGGACCATGTATGCCAGTCATATGGATCGTATTTATTGATATCTATATAATAATCTCCCTTCATTAATTCTTCGATGGTATTATATTCATTTAACCCAAACTCAGCTGATGCGGAAGTTAATGTGCTGTTAACAGGTCTCTGCCATCCTGTAGGATCAAACTTAAATTCTGAACTGCCAAAGCCATAGCCCTGAACCTCGCACCTTACATATTTGCCCGGCTCCATAAAAATCAATGTTATCATATGTCCAGCCGAATCATGTGCGATTTTACTTGCAGGAGAATAGTATCGGCTGTAGTCGTTATAAAGTCCATCCTTCCCATCATACGAACAAGACAGTATTATGTATGGATAACCAAGCTCCATCATAGCATTTGCCACTGTTGCCGCACCCCAGCATGAGTACTCCGTATAGGTGTGATTTTGTATCCAATATTTAAGTGCCGTATATGTTTCATAATCTGTCATGTCTGATGCACATTTGGCAACATCTTTTAACATATCTTTTAGAAGCACTTCGCTTTCATAAATATACACAGGTTCTATGAACGGATTATATCCTCTATATTTTCTGTAGTCATATTCCTTGGCTTTTGAATATCCATTTGATACCAGTGTTACAACCTTTGCATCACCAAAATATACACCTACCGATTGCTTTTTATCCAACAGGCAGCTTGCATTTACAAGTATGTATCCAACATAGCCCTGCTTATAAAGGGCCTGCTGCATTTTATCTTCAACCGGCATTTCATTATAATATGTCACCGATATATTTGTTGCTACCTGAACATCTTTTCTGTTCGGAATGTATTGCGAATGTGAAAAACTGCTAAATCCACATTTTTCATTATATTCTGTATGAATTATAAAATTATCCTTCAGCCTCTGCTTAATAAAGATCGGAAAATAGCACTGTGCAAAATTCTTTGAAGTTCTGTCCTTTACATCGCCATCATAATTCGAATAACCGGTATATTTAAAGAATGGAAATGCGTCCTGCTTGTATGCAAGCTCTATCCCATTTACTGTATTAGTAGTCATATGATAATCTGGTACCGGTACCTTTTTCGTTACTTTAGACCATTTGGAATAATATTTTTTCCCGCCTATTTTCTTATAGGAACGTATGCGGAATGTATATGTCGTCCCATATTCATAAATCTCAACATTGTAGTTGCTATAATAAGCTTCTATTTTCTTCTTTGTTAATTTATTTCCATTTTTCCCATTATTTTTTACTTCTATGTCATATCCATCGATATTCATAGCCGAATTGTCATCCCAGCTAAAGCATAAAGCATCCCCATAATACTCACCGCTCTTAATTGTGCCACTCAGACCTTTTACCGCAGGAACCGCTATGCTATATTCTATGGTTTTGCTTCCTTTTAATTTTTTACCTTTATATTTGCCTTTTAAGGTAACTTTAATTTTGTACTTACCCGGTTTGACGGGCTTTTTAGGATATGTAACCTTATAGTTCTTCGGTTTTAATTTCTTCCCCTTATACTTCACTGTAACTTTCGGTTTAATTTTCTTTCCTGTATAAGCATAAGTTTTTTTACTCGTAGCTACCGTCCATTTCGAAGTTGTACCTTTTGCATAAGTCTCTATATCGGCTCCCTGAAATGCAAATATACCGAATACTAATAAAATAACTACGGCTAGTAAAAGTCCTCGTTTTCCTCTCATATAATGTTTCTCCTCCCAGGGTATTACCTATATTCTTCTATCAGTTCAATGGCTTCTTTGATCATACCGTCACAATGTGGTTTCTTCTGACCGCCCGCCTGTGCATTTGCTCTTAACAGATCAAAGCAATTTATCATACCATTATGATTCTCTTTCATCTTTCTCTGGAACTCTCCTACGATATGAGGATCTGAGATTCCCAATGCTCCAAGTACCATCAGTGCTCCTGTCACAGCTCCACATGTACTGCCTGACTTCATTCCTCCACCAAAATTTGTACCAAGTGCCTTCATCTGGCTCTCCGACAAACCAAGCTCCTCTGCATAGGTCATCATTATCGTTTCCGCACAGTTCGGGCACATCGCATTACTTCTTAACTGCATTGCTTTTTCTATGTGTTTATCCATAAAAAACCTCCTGTTTATCATTTGTATATCTGGATATAAAAATACCCATTTGTCATTGTTGTTAATGAGCAGCATACTTTTCGGTAAAAATCATCTGCTGAATTAAAAATATAATTGTAAAATTATTATACAAGATACAAATACCATCGCAAATACTTTTTCATCATTTTTTCACATGCCTCAAAGAAAAGCTATCTAAAAAAACAAAACGATGTGAAATAGAGTAGTTGCTATTAGTTGCAAATTAGTAGCAGAGCAAAAGAAAAAGTCTCGGAAGCCGCTTGTTTAGCGGGTTTCAAGACTTGTGACTCTTATTCAAACTCTTTTTCGGGTTTACTTTTTCATGTTACTTTATTGTTATTGTGTTTCAAAACCGCATTATTTTGATACGGTTTTGTATCTTATTAATGTGGTTACAAAGCTGCTGTATCCAAATTATACCCAGAATAGCATATAAGCCGAAGCTCGTTTTCACGTTGCTAAACAATACCCCAGCTTTTATACGCTTCCTCTGAGTAAAACCCCAAAGCGCCTCCCTTAGGATACTTTGAATTAACAACAGAAAACTGATTAATCGCGTCAAATATCGGTTCTTTTTTAAACGGTATATGTATACAATGTGCCCTTTCATTTTTTATTCGTTCCGCCAAAGATTTTGTCCACATGCTATTCAATTCAGAAGGTGCGCCAATCTTAGAATACCCTGGATATGCTATTATGATTGGCAACTCATAATAATCAACGGCCTTTTCAATTTCCCAATTAAGAATTCCTCTGTCATAATTTGTCTTATCCGATATAATCAGAAGAAAATTCTTACTCGCTGATAATCTAGTTTCTAATCTGTTAAAAAGCGTTGCTTTTGATGAGCTATCACGTACCTGATAAGTTTTTTCATGTGAATTAGTAAACCTAAAATCTATACTTCCAGATTTATTCCATGCCTTCAGCAAGTTAAAATAATGAATATCGCTTTCTGTAGGATCTGTCGATCCCTGCCCGTCAAAGGCAACATATGTACCTGTTCTGTTCACGTGTGGTTCCTCCCTATAACATTTTCAGGTTCATCAAACCTAATTTTTCTTCTTTATCACTTATTCGTCATTCTCAGGAACAAAAACTGATTGCTATCTTTTAAAGCATCTTCCAATTTCTCCTTGGTGGCGGAACTGTGATTATTTGCTCCATCCCACATCCAATTAACATATAAAAAGCCAGAGCGAAGCCAAAAATAGTAAAACAAAGCTTGAGTTAACCCCTTGTCGTAATATGCGTATGGCAAAAAGGTTTGCTTTCTCGCGGTACGAATGATCTCATTGTCCGAAAGCCCAATAAAATTGGTTTCTATAACTTCTTCTTGATAATCTGCAATAGCCTTTAACAAGTATCTAAAGTATATTTTAAATGAATTGGAAGAAGACTGTTCTTTTTCCATTTTTTTACTCATTTGTTGCTGTATTTGATTTGTTATTCTCTGCACGAACAATAAATCTTGGACTTCGTTTGCATTACGATCAAAGATTCCTTGATATTCTTCCATTTGAGACATTCTTTCCTCATTATTAATAATGTCTTCAAAGCCCCGTATGAGTCTTGCAGAATCATAATACATATTCTTAACTGATAAGTAATCCCTAAAGCGTACTATTCCATCATCACTTTCTATTGAATCTCCGCTTTCCATAAAAAGATTATATCTTGTCAAAGAACTTAATCCCATACTGTATCCCTCTCATCTTTATCATGTGATTACATGGCAATTAGCTATGCCGCTATTACTATCAACTATATCTGACTTCTTGTCGTAATCTGGATAAATTACAATTACCGGTAAACCTTTTGTACCTATTCCGTAATTCATTTTCTCCCTCAATGCACGACTATTGGCAGTAATGGAACTTAAAAATAAAATAATGTTCTTAGAATTGTCAAGTCTTGTATGAAGTCTAGGCTTAAGAGTCTTTTCCCAATCACTACCATCTCGCACATTATATGTCTTATCATGTGCATCATTAAAGGGAAAACTATTATCCCCTCCACAATCTTAGCATATTGTAGTAAACAAAATCATGTGTTGAATTTGCCCCTAAATTACTTTCACTAAATGGTTCCGAAACATAAAACGCACTATAATTTGCATTTCGATATGACATATTAAATTCCTCCTTTACTATATGTCTAATGTTACTTTATCTTTATCTCCTTTATATATAACAACATCAACTTCTCCATGTATTTTATCTCCATACAATTGAAATAACGATGTTATTACTCTCAGTGAATCATTATGTGACAATCCTGCTCTCGAAAGGTTTGTTCCCATCAATGGAATTACCAATCTATGCCCTTGACCATGTTGATCGTAAAAATTAAGAAGTGATTTTATGCACATTTCTAAATCATCGACAGAAGTATGAGCGATATTATCTTTATCGTATTCCGAAATTGCAAGTAACAAAAAGGTACTATTGTTATTTCCCCTAATCATCGCCACTGTACCTAACTCATATACTTCTCTTTTCCCACGTTCCTTATCTTCGTCAGCAATAATACTTTTGGGCACTAAATTTTGCATTTCCAAGCAATTATGTATCTTGTTGTCTATTTCTTCTATAGTAAATCCCTTATTAACCATTGTTTTTATCCATCTTCCATGTAGCGAATTAGGTGATACCAATGGCTTTGAACATGTTGATATATCTTCATCTACAATAGTGTCAAAACATGAATTAACCGGAATTACAAATAACTTTTCTTCCTTGTTCCTTTTGTCAAACCCATCTTTCATAATATCAGAATAACATACTTTTATTTTCCCAGATGGACTTTCCCAAATTGTCTTTGTTCTCTTAAAAATACACGTCCATAGAATTGCAAGTATGAGCGCAAGCACACATAATAATATTATTATCACACATTTATATCGTGTTGACGTAATGCGTATATCATCCCAAGTCCAAAACAAAAAGAAAAGCGATAATATACTTGCAAATGTACCAATACACTTAATCCACGTTTTACCTATGAACTCCAAATTTTGTTTTATCACATTTACTTTGTTCATAATATAACTTTCGTACTCTCCTTATACTACTCTATTTGTTCATTAATCTTCTCAATCCACCCACTGTCATCACTCTCAAACAGCTTTATGAACTTTCCAAAATTACTGCTACCAGTAACAGAATCATCCGAATCCAAATCTTTCACTCGGCGACTCATATCTTTGTAATTCTCCGCAGTAACATGTTCCATAACCTCATGAACCTGGTCTGCTCTTCCTTTGTAATTCTCCACCCCGGTATATTCCTTTATCAAGGGAGCGTTCACTGGTTTTGCCGGAGATTTCAGATTTTCATCGGTCCAGTGCTTAGATATAATCTGCATCGTACAAGGATTCCCAAACATAATCACTTCATCTGCAGCATTATCCACACCATGAAACTCATTAATCTTACGTTTAATGTCTTCATACTGCTCATGCGGTTTCTTTTCTGTATCGCAGAATACAAGTACAAGTTCGTCTGCTCCATTTTGATAGCGGTCCTGATATCTCGCTGGAATATTCCCATTTCCACCGGCATTAACCAATGAGATATCATATTGCTCATTCCACATTTTTAAATTCTTTAACCGATTTAGATATTCATATTCCTCATTGCCTTCACAGATAATGCAAATTTTATGCTTATCAAAGAACTTAGGGAGCTTATTTGGCATCGGCATCATCCCCCTTTACATCACCTTTAATACTAAGCAAGGAATTGATTAGTTCTGGATCAGGCAATGCTCCAAGAGCACCTTTCCGATATTTTTCCATAACATCTGTCGTATCTCGTACGCCCTGCTGTGCTGTAAAATCTGCAAGTGAATACACATATACGCCGTCTGCATCCTTATGAACAAACCAAATCTGCTCCTTCCGGAACATTCTTTTGCAATCCATAAGATTTATATCATGTACTGTAAATATCATCTGTGCACTTGTATTCAATTCATTATTAAACATAGCAACAATCGCCCTAGTAAGCTTAAAATGAATACTGCTATCCAACTCATCCACGACTAAAATCCTGCCTTGTTCAAGTGCTTCAATTACATAGCTGGCAATAGCCGCAATCTTCTTTGTTCCTGTGGAGTCAAACATCATGCTTGGCACATGGACTCCCTTATAAGTAGATACCAATCTGATTTGATCCATAATGTTCTCTGGAATATCTAGCACTTTCTCATCTGGCTTTTCGACGCCTTCACCAGTTTTCAGCTGTATCCTATCCATATCCACATATTCAAAATTATCCATGTATAAGTCAGCATTTTTTATGAACCCAACAACCTTCTGCTGCAACTGATTCTTATTCTTCATGAGTTCAATCGTGTGCTGCATAGGTATGTTATTCATATTGATGATATCAATTTTTTCTGCAAATCCGACAAGAATCTGCTTCATCTCATTGATATGTTCGAATTTACTTGTATCTACCACATAGCATAACAAATTATTCTTTGATACAACTGAAATCATAGTCTGAACAGATTCATCAATACACTCATATATTTCACTAACAGTATCTTTTTTCAACCAACAAACTTCCTTTTCGTTGTTGTACTTATCTTTAAATATCTCCGAAAATGACTCATATATATATTCTTCTTTTTCTGCGTCATACTTAAAATCATAAGAAAATTTTCTTCCAGATGCCATAAATGTAACACCTAATTCGCATACATCACTATCAGTAAATATATTCGGCATCAGTCCATTTTTCTTATTTAAAAGCACATTTCTTATTGCCCTAATACACTTAATTAAACATGTTTTCCCTGCATTGTTTGGTCCATATATTCCTACCGTTTTAAGGACATTAAAATTGTTTTCTTTGTGAACATTGGCTCCAAATTTCTTATTTCGCATATCTGCTTTCATTGAAAATGTAATATCATCCTCAAATGCATAACAGTTTTTTGCTCTTACCTCTATAATCATGGCTCATTCCTCCAAGTCACTTTTTCTATTTACTTATCATTATTATATCATTGATTATTTTTTATGCAACTTTTTTTCACTAAATATTATTTTAAGAATTACCAAAATCTCATCCATTAAAAAAGGACAGCCTCTTGGCTGCCCTCTTGTCATCATTTACTAACAGAACAATACTCGGAGATGAACGCTGATCTTTTTAATGCATTGGTGAAATTTCTACTTAAATATCTGCTTCCACATTTGTTGTATATAACAAGTCTAGTTCTTTCATCATCCTTCGTTCCAATATTTCTCTACCAAAGGACATCAGCAATGCTAATATCCCAATGAAAATCGAAATGATCTCATAAGTCGTCATCGACGCCACCTCTACGCTCCGCTCCGGTCGGCGCTAAACAATCGTCCCCCCCCGGACGCTTAACGCCCTGTCATGGGTACTTTCCTTAGATAGTATCCTAACATAAGAGCTAATGCTTCTGCAAGGATAAATAAAAATTATTGATTATCCCTCTACGTTGCAAAATACTATTTAGCATCGGTTCCAATCGGAAAGTTCATTTCAACAATAAACTCTTTTTTTTCTATTTTTGCTTCAATCTCTCCATCCATCCGACTAACCAACTCCTTTGCAATAGATAGTCCCAATCCAGTAGATGTTTTACTTCTGGCGGCATCTGCTTTATAAAATCGCTCAAATACCTGATCTATATTATTCTGTTCTGGATGTGTAACCTGATTGCTGATTCTAAGCACCGCCTGATTTTGATCACGTTCCAACACAATGCTAATCTTCTTTTCTCCATGATCCAGCCCATTTTTTATCACATTCTGGATAACACGGCGGAGTCCCTGCCTGTTTCCATGTATATACAACTGTTCTTCCGTAATCTGAATATCCGGCTGAATTTCCATTCTTACCCATTCATCATAGTATGAAAAAACTGTTTCTTTCAAAATCCGGTTCATACAGCACAATGTCAATTTCAAACTGTAAGATTCGTTTTTTAACTTTGTAAACATAAAAAGTTCTTCCAACATTTCATTCAGACTATGAATTCTTTCGTGGATAATGCTTAAATAACGTTTCTGATCCTCTATATTTTCACATTCTTCCATTAGCTGGAAATATCCGTCCAAAGATGTCAGTGGTGTACGGATATCATGAGAAAGATTTGTATAAGTGTCCGCAATCAGAGCTTCTTTCTCCTGATAATGCTGCTTCTCTTTTCTTCGCAGTTCCAGAAGCTCATTCAACTTGTCAGAAAGCTTTCCTATTCCACCCACATCAAATTCATGGTTAATCAACATGTTACTGTCATGTTTCATCATAAACGCCAATTGGCGGCAGATGTCTTTCACCTGCCGCTGGTATTTCCACATAATAATAAATTGTAAGATAATAATTCCTGCTAATATCCCAATTACGATATACATCCGTTAAATATCCCTCTTTTGAAAAACAACGCTGCTTACTGATATCATCATAACGATGAACACTATTGCCACACCAAATGCCGCCAAACACTCATTTCCACTCGGATCCATAGGAAGCAGTGATAATTTTCCTGTTATCGTATACTTATAAATCTGGAAATTCTGAATTCCTATTTTTTGAATAGCACTATTGATCACCCCATACACAATGGTCATTACATTCATGCTAAGACAGACAGCAATGACCATGCTGATTACATTATTTTTCAAAATAATTGCAATCGCCATACAAATCAGCACAAGTGCATAATGAAGAGCCAGTTCAGTCACAAAATAAGATAAAATTGCCTTTGTATTTCCCCATTCCAATTCCCCGAAAACAATACCATTCGCCGCTGCCTGAAATAAGAATGCACCTGCCATTGTCAGTACCGTAAAGACAGCCAAGGCAATTGCTCTGGAAAAAATCAGAGTTCCTCTATTTCTAACCTGACCTCCTATATTCTTAATATATCCGCTACTGATATCCGCTGTTGAAAACAGAACAGTAAAAATCACCAAAAGCAGTGCATACAATTTTCCTTGGGAATTGGCAAAAAAGATATCATATACCGTCACCTTTTCTCCCGGCTCCGTAGGCAGCGTTACCATCATTCCCACATTAATATTATCCACAGTAGGTTCAGTAACCTGCTCCTGTTTCATGGCATCCTTTTCAGTCAAAAGCTCATAATCTGTCTTGCATAAAGATGTTGTAATCAATAATATTGCTGCCAGTACGATCCAGATTACATACATACTTTTGGTTTTAAGCATCCGGTATAAATCCATTTTTATTATATTAAGCATGATCCGCACCTCCCGTCAGATTCAGAAAATAAGTTTCCAGTTCTTCACTGGTTATGGAAATCCCTTTTACCGGAATTCCTGACTTTGCAAGTTCCATATTCAACGCTGCACTTTCATTCAATCGTTCAAAAATATGAATATGCTCTTTATCTGTTACCTGATAGTTGGTAAATCCCATAGAATCCATCACCGGAATCGCCTGTTTCGGATGATCCAATGTCAACTCTATCCGTTCACTGCATCTTCTTATTAATTCTTCTCTTGTAATTTCCTGTAATAAACTTCCATTATGAATAATTCCATAATCAGTAGCAATCTTCGATAATTCCTCAAGAATATGACTGGAAATGCATATTGTCATATTCTTCTCTTTCTGAAGTCTCTGAATCGTATCCCGGATCTCTGCAATACCCTGTGGATCCAATCCATTGATTGGCTCATCAAGAACTAATAAATCTGGTTCTCCAACCAAAGCAAGACCAATTCCCAAACGCTGTTTCATTCCAAGTGAAAAATGTTTTGTTTTTTTCTTTCCCACATCCTCCAGACCGATAATTCTCAATATTTCTTCAATATAACTTTTTTTCTTTATTCCAAACAGCTTGCATTTGATATTCAGATTTTCATATGCAGTCATATCTCCATAAAGTCCCGGTGCCTCAATCAGACATCCTATCCGTGATCGAACTTTTTGCAAATCCTTTCCCTTGTATCCGAACATCTCGATTTCTCCACAAGTTGGCTTGGAAAGTCCACTGATCATCTTCAGACAAGTTGTCTTCCCAGCTCCATTCCGACCGATAAAACCATAAATAGCACCTTTTTTAATATGCATATTGACACTGTCCACAGCTTTATGGTGTCCATATTGCTTAGTCAAGTTTCTTGTTTCCAATAACATTTCGCTCAAGTTTTTCATCTCCTTTTTCTTATCTGCATTTATCATAAAGGAATAATCCTAATCAAACGCAAATAAATAGTAAAAAAAGAGTAAAGATTATAGATGAAGACGATAACCGATTCCCCAGACTGTTTCAATATATTCCTCAGATGTAACTGTTTTTATCTTTTTACGAATATTGCTTATATGTACATCCAGAGTTTTTGTTTCACCCATATATGGTTCGTCCCACGCATATTCAAAAATGTCCTCTTTACTGAAAACCTGCTTCGGATTTCTGAGCAGTAATTCTAAAATCGCAAACTCCTGTCTTGTTATCTTAGGAAGTATTTTTCCACCAATGCTGACCTGAAAAGTAGCTTTGTTCAATACCATCTCTCTGAACGAAAGGTTAGATTCTTTTATTTCCTTTTCTTCTGTATGACGAAGCTGTACCTGAATTCTTGCCAGTACCTCTCTGATTTCAAAAGGTTTCGTTATATAATCATCAGCCCCACTAGTTAAAACCTTTACCTTTTCATCCAAGCTATCTTTCGCAGTCAAAACAATAACCGGAAGATTTCCCTTTTTCCGTATTTCCTCCAGAACTGCTTCTCCTGTAATTCCCGGCAACATCAAATCCAGCAACACCAGTGCATAGCTATGCTCCTGCATATTCAAAAGCAGCTTTGCCTCAGTTCCGGAAAACGCCTGCTCACAGGAATAGCCTGCTTTGGATAATGCTTCCTGAAGCAGATTATTGATATTTGTATCATCTTCTACAATCAGTATTTTCTGCATGATAGTTCTCTCCTCTATTTTACACTGTGAAAACATTATTTTCTTGCATTATACGCTTTTCCCTTTTTTTCCGCAATTACTCCCCACAGATCCCCGGAATTCTCCAGTACATAACATACTTTTTGTTCCAGCTGAACTTATAATTTTCAGTATTGCTGTGCTTCCAAGATGCATATATCACTTTTTCCTTACCATTATGCCTTTATTTCTCCATCAGTGCTTTCGCAACCCTTATCCCGCCAACAAATAGAGCCAAACTAGAGCCATTTGATAAAACAAATGCCGGAAACCCGCATAAATACAGGCTTTCGGCATTTTAATCCGTTATTCAAACTCTTCCCCTATATTTTATCGTCATCCAGCAAAGGCTGATATTTCCTACATTTCAGGCATGTCTGCTTCGCCAAATGTTACGCTTTTCATATCGTTTTGAAACTTTTTAGTAGCAAATTAGTAGCACAATTTCAGACATCAATTTATCTGAAGACTTGATATAATCTACATTTTTACTACTAATTGTGAATAATCAACTGTGGCTTGCGAGTGATTCAAAATCATCACTCTGCTGCCATTCAAAACGAAAGGAGCATTACCATGAGTAACCAACACAAACACCCAACTATTAGTTTTAGAGTTTCTGATTCTGAACGTAAACAAATCGAAGCCCGTATCCTTGGCAGCGGTATGATGAAGAAAGATTACTTTGTCCGTTCCTGCATATATAACCGAATCTGCGTTGTAGGTAAGAAAGAAACTATATATTCTCTGGTACATACTGTAAATGCATTGTATCTGCAATTACTTGAAATGCAAAAGGCATTTGTTAATTACTATCAAGAGCAAAATACCGATAATCTTCCTACAAACGATGAAATCACAGAGCTGCAGACCAGCTATAACAATATGCTTTCTGCCATCATTGATCTGCTTGATGGTGCTAAGTATCTCTGGGAAGGAGGCACTCACAATGAGCAATAATCTTATTTATCTGTTCGGCATGTATGAACCTGACACAGATTCCATCGTTGTATATGCAAATGACAGTAAAACATTCATAATCAATTGTCAGAAATATAATTCATCTGTCATGCTTGATAATCCTGATGATATTGTATATCTTTACAGACTTGCGCAGGATACTCCTCTACTGTATGCAGAACTTGCTCTCAAAGCAGATGGATTGCAAGGATATGTTGATGCTATGAATGAATTTAATTAAATATTCTCATGTAGCTGCACACATAATTAAATTGTGCAGCTACAATACACATTTTTTACCACACCCAAAGTATTTTTTTATCATCTATGCCAAGCAAATCCTCATGTTCAAATCTATAAATTTCCTTATCTTCCTTGATATATGCTACTTTTAGAGACTTTTCACAAGCCTGATTATCTATTCTACTATAAGAAAATCCTATCCTACAAAAACCATATTCTGTTCCTTTTGATAAATTAACTTTTATATCTACACTACAGTTTTTATCCCATCTAATCCAGCTTTCGCCATTTTTAGGATAATAAACTCTTATTGTATCTTGAGCAAATGGCTCATTATACAATAAAAAATATTCTCGATATAATTTTTCTCTATCGTTTACAATATTTACAATTTCATCTCCTGCTAACTGATTACTTATATCTTGATATTCTATTCCATTCACTTCAAACCAATTATCTAGTATTGCCATTCCTAACGATACTGCATGTTTTTTTTCAGCATTTAACGAACATAATTCAATAGCCATGGTAAGAATAAAACTACGATATATATCATCTAATGATTTGTTGCTTATAAGCCATACATAATGTCTTTGTATAGCAAGAGATTTTAAAATATCATCAGCAAATGAATCATCTATTCCTTCAGTTGCATCGCACGCTTTCTTTACAGCTTTTTCCCATAAATCCATCTTTTTATATTCTTTTACTGACTTTGATATGTACTCAGTTATAAAGTTTAAAGATTTTTCACTTATTTTATCAACTATTTTTTGCATACAAATCACCTCTTCATTATGTATTAATATCCATCTAACCACAAAACAAAATCTATTCTATACTCGTCATCATTTATCCAATATGTTATAACCTGTAATAATGTATTAACCTTTTGCTTATCAAAAACTACACTCAACAATTTTTCAGATGGAATCTGTTCTCCTTGCTCTGTTGCGGTGAACACTATAGCATACTCTTTCTTGACATTACGTAGTGTCCCCACTATTTCAAACCTCTTACTCTTTGCTATTAAAAGTGCTTTTTCTACTCTTTCAACAAAGCACTTAATCTCATCCCTAAATAAATGTGCCAATAATTTTACTACCTCATAGCAGCCATTTAATTCCGATTCTACCTTCATATGTTCATATAAGACTGATACATATTGCCTAAAAAGTTCGTAATATAATTTATCTTCAGACAACACAGCCTCTCCATATTGCTCATATAGGTATTGTTGCACCAACATCTCATTTTTCTGTGGCTTACTTAATAAAAATCCTTTATGTGTTTCAGTAACTAACAAGTTAATTGATCCGCTTTTATTATAGAACTCTTTCCGCCACTTAATATATTCAATAATTTCGAACGGAGACAACAGTTGCCTACACATATACTTAAAGTCATCTAGTGACATACAATTAACAGTTAAGCCATCATTTCTATGACTTCTAAGCAAATGTTCATATTTACATATACTTTTATTTTCAAAAACTACAAGCGGAACAATCTCCGCATCTGAGTTAATCATTGTTCTTTTACCTCTGGCATTTACAAAAGAGACTTTTTCTGTCTTAATATATGAAATAGTGTCCTTTATCTGTTCCTTGGCTTTTTTACATTTCTTTTTCAACCACTTTTCTTCTATATTTTTATCTTGTGTCCTATCCTCTTCATTCCGCTCCTTTAACTGAATAGCTAGAATAACATCCTCTAAATTTATTATTAAATCTGCTAATTCTATCTCTGTCCCACCATCCGGAACAAATTTCAATTGTGAATACACCAGTTCTTTATAAAAATAATTCTCCGAAAATGAACTCAATAACTTTTCTGAATTTGTCAATTAAACACCACCTATCCATTATGAATCCTCTTTGAACTCTCCATAATCACTTTACAACTTGAATATTTTTTCTTAATGGAGAAGTTTTATAATGAGTTGCAATCGAGTTTTATCATAAAACTTAACTTAATTATATCCTCAATCACTCTACAATGCCGCATAATATTTCATTTCAATTGAGTGGAAATTGAGTTTTTTTATAAAACAAAACTCAATTTTCACTCAATTATTTATACACAACATACCTGGCTGCTGGTCCTTTACCTGTTAAAGTAATCAGATTTTCACTCCTCATTTTATCAATGACACTTCTTGCCTGCTGCTTAGTAAATCCGCACATCTCCTGTATCTTAGCAGATGTTATCTGGTCATTTGTCTGTAGATATTCTAAAATCATATTTTTTGCCTTGATATACTGAACCGTTTTATCTCTTGTATATTCCACATCTGATTTTAGTGCCTCATAAACCTTAGCAGTCAGCATATATTCTTTGCCTACAATCTCAATCAGACCTCTGCTAACCAGCTCATTACATGACTTTTTTGTTTCATCCAGAGATTTTTGAACTTTCCTTGATAGCTCTGATAACTGCTCTTTTCTGTTGTCCATTAAGTCTCTTAATATCATCATCTCAGCCAAAGGCATAATTTTACTATTTTTATCCTGTACTTCCGTAATAAACTTAACAAATTCTGTATTATCTATTGCACTAAATATTGTCAAAGAAACTGCATCATTAAATGATCTGTATCTTGGATAAGGCTTACCCATTGAAACCATGTCCTTAAAGATGATATCTACTCCCTGACCTGTTCTCTGAACATATTTCAAATTTTGCAGTGTCTCTGCTATCAGTTTATTTCTTGGTATAGATGGATGCGTTATGATATTGTCCTCTGTAATTCCATCAAGGAATCCTCCTGGATTTTCAATAACAATTCGATCCGGATATTGTTTTACATAAACTGCTGCATTGCTCTGATAGTCTCTATGGGACAACGCATTGAGAAGTGCTTCCTGAAATACTCTCTCTGGAAAATCTTCTACCTCAAGTCTGAATAATCCTACCTGAATGTTCTCTATCTTACTGTATGCTTGTACTCTCTCTGTCAGCTTGTCAATGACACTTATTAATGGCAACTTCAAATCAAGTCTTGCATCGTATTCTTCTAAATTATCAGCTGAATAATGCAAATATATAACTTCCGCCTGCGGTAACAATCTTTGAATTGAGGTTTCTTTTCCCACAAAGAGCAGACCTGCAATAGTCAGTCGTTCTACATCTCCATCATATTTTATAAGCTGTAAATCTCTCAAAAAATCTATATCATCCAAATCTGGTAATGTGGATTTAGAATCCCTGACTCTTAACTTTTCCTTCAGACTATACACTTCTAACTTATTTACGTCATCCAGAGTACTCTCACCTATAATTCTGCCAGAAAAATCCGGATTCTGTGCAGAAGAATAAACATTGCTCAACTCATCCGGATATGCAGGTTTTGAATTCTTACCTAATCGCTTCAGGCATCTGCCATCTGTAGTTGTATATGTCTTTCCATCTGCTTTGACTGATATTGCAATAACAAGTTTTCCTTGATACTCGAAGTCTGATATTTCTGTAAATAATGGTGGTACCGTCCTGTCATAAATTCCCTCAATAATACGCTGACCATCATAATTTCTATCACAACCAGTAACTTCAACAGGCTTATCTTCTACTCCAAAATAAACTGTTCCGCCCTTAGTATTTGCAAATGCAATTAATTCATCAACAGCAAGGGAAATAATTTCTTTCATATTTCTTGCATTTATCCAAGACTTAAATTCAACTGTATCAGTTTCCTCAGCATCTAATATTTCTTTAAATTCTTTTTCGGTCATTCGTGTTACACCTTCTTTCCCAATAAACACTCTTGTCTAATCTGGTAAAAAATCTTTCACATAAATTTCTCCTACAAATTATCTACTTTTACAAACAATTTCATCCCTTTCATACATCAAGCTGATTTCCACTGCACATCTTATATACAATATACAATTCTTACAAATCAGTAAGTCTGCGTATATGATTCCACGCAAGTTTTCATCATCAATGTTCCAAATTGTTTCTCCAACATTTCGATATACTCTTTCTTTATATACAACTCGGTACCACTATATAATGGAATTGCATTGCCTGGATATTCGCTGTCACCTTTGTAACTCGATAACCATTTTTTCATAATACAAACAATATCATTATCCTGATTAACTGCAATATATCTTCCATTCAAAAAATCAAATTCCATATGAATGTTAAAAAGTTTAGAAATCGAAATACTAGGCCACAGGTAATCTGCATCTTCTAATTCTCTATCAAATGTTCTAACAATATTAATAAGAGATTCCGAATTATCTGAAATCATATAAGTTTCTCCTTTTCCAACCGCTAGAGCTAAATATCGTCGGAATGGGATCTGATTCTCTTCATTACTATCTCCTACTATACCTTGATATGCAAAAGTAAAAGACGCCTGATGATAATCAATTCTTGTTCTTGTCTCATAGCATCCGATTAGAATGTATTCCTCCTCATTATTTTTAAGAAAAGGAACACACGAATTACTCTTATCATATAGATGATTTCGAGGTTGAATTTCACGGCACTTGAATAATCTATATATCCCCTGGTAGTCAGGTATCAACCGAAACAAATTCTGCGGAATCAACTCTGGTTTTCTGTCACGATAAGCTTTTTCAATGATTGCGTGGAGCGCATATTGAATTACATATGATTTGTACACGGTATTTGTTTCAGGCATCTTACTTCCCCCACCAACAAAAGCGCGTATTTTATTATTCAATCTACTTGATGCATGTAGCCTTTTGTACAGTTCTACATAGTCAATACCACAAGTATCGACCACCTGCATAATTGGATCTCTATATACTGAATTCTTAGCGTATTCATCGGTTCCTTCTCTAGCCTCTTCTTTTCCAAGATCATATAGTTGCTCAGCTAAGTAAAACTCAATATCTTCTTGTTCCAAATAATCTGGTGAATGCTTATCTACACACTTTAAAAGATAGCTCTTATATATTGTAAATTCCGAAAATATGACGTCCAAAAGCAAATTTCTGGTTGGATAAACAGCATTAATTGCATTTATCATTCGATCAACATTCAAATCTTTCAAACGATATCCATAACATCTTACTAAATCAGCAATTGCTATTTGTGTCACAAGATTATACTGTTCATAATGTTCTAGACAAAATACTATTGCTTCTGTAAATTCTGAATAATTCTCTTCTTCAGCAGCATTCGCCAAATAAGCATACGTTGCCAGAAACGATTCCTTACCTCCATCAATAAACCGCATTAATAAGCAATTACGCAGTCCTAATAGTTCATCTGTTTCTTCCAAAACATTATCAATAGGATAATGATCAAGATTTGGGAAACGAAGTTTCATAATATCAAATGCATTTCTCCAAATCGTAATAATGCTGTTCTTATCATACCCAACCGCAAAAAGTGCATCCAAAAGACCTTTTGTAATTCTGCCCGAATGTGAAATAATAACTTCAGGTAATTCACTATAAAATATGTTACGAGCTATATCAGAACTAAGTCGTATACTATTGAGAAATTCATCCTTATCAATTAACGAGCTTCCCCATTCATATGAATAAAGGTACATCAACATATGAATTTCTGACAGTTCTTTATCGTCAAGTTCCAACTGCTCAATGATTTGTAGAACAATATCCTTACGTTTCTTACTATACCTCCATCCACCGTATTCAGTAATTATAAATCTCATTATCTCAAGTAGAGAGTCCTTATCATTCTGATAATTTCTAAGGAATCTACAGATATCTTGTACATCTCGCTCAATTAAATCATGTGTTTCAAACCATTTCTTTGCATCCTCTGTAGTTAAAGCTTCAAAACGTGTTTGATTAGCTTCAAAAACATCCACTGTTTTCTTAACTTCTTTGTTTTCCATATCGTCGGCTTTTTTTATATGGAAATATTCTATATACTGTGAAACATCAAATCCTGATGACTCAACTGTTAATAAAAATTCTTTAATGCTTCCATCTTTACACGAATCATTGTCCGGCCAAGGACTATCAAGAATATTAAATCTTGAAACAACATTGATAACAAGTTCATTCATACGGCGCTTGATTAGTAATCTTTCATCATCGTCTGCTCCTGTGTATATCTGCTCTAGTGTTCTGAATACAGATGTGGATGCATCAATTATTCTTGGGCTTGTATCATTTGGAAGCGACTCAATCAGTTCAATTACAATATCTAAACAATCCAAATCATTGCTATACTTTTTTATAGCAGAACGTAACATACCCTCCACAACCCAGCTTTTTCCGAACTTGATTTGTAGCCCTGACAGGAATGCAAGTGCATACTTCGAGTCTATCTTAAGCAATTCATCAAACCAGCGATTTAGAAAGTGCTTTGTTTCTCTTCCATCAGTATGATTCCAAAGAGCCATTGTCATTTTTGTTATTGTATCACGTTCCTCTTCTGGATTTCCTGCAACAGCTTCAAAAAAAATGTTATAAGAATCCATAATTTGCAACAGAATAATATCCTTGTGATATCCATATGCAACAAGATAATGTATACATATATCAAAATGCTCTAAAGCCTCAGACTGATTATACTTTGAAATAAGACTAACAAAGCGTAACTTTGCTGCAGCTATGCAATCATATACCTCATTTTTTTCTATTTTCTCCTGAGTTCTTAATAAATAAGGTTTTACGATCTCATAATTATCAATTGTCAGAAAACGAGATATTAAGCCCAAAAATTCAGCATCAGTTAATGGACCTCCCATACTATGATCCAAACTTGTTCCAGTTTCATCATCAAGCCGTTCGAGAATCCCTAGGGCTTTCTCCAGATCCTCTACTGTTCCATTTTTGACAATCAGCTCTACTGCCAGTTCATATGACCTTGTTAATTCATTCTGTAGAAAATACAAATCACAAGTACGTGGTTCTCCTTTGAAAACTTCCGTATCCTGTAGCAATAGTTTCAAATTAGTAAGTGCTGTTTCACAGATTGTTTTAGAATCCATTTGTGTTGTGTGTGCACACAATTCTGACATCTTGACAGAATATATTATCCAATTATAGAACCAGTTAATATTTTTACAATCCGCACAGACTTTCTCTATTACTTTCCTATCCCCCGCTACAGCCAAATAATATATTTGTGAGGAAAATTCTTTAAAAATCATTATATCTTTTTCTCCTGGCATCCTCAATGTTTTGATTTTTTCCAAGTTTCCAATTGTAACCTCAAAGGAAACTTCACTTTGCGGATAATATCCAGTCTCAATATACGAAAGATAGTTTTTCCAATTAATCAGTTGTTGCTCCTCCGCAATTGAAGCAATTTCATCAAATTCTATATAGTCCTGTAACTCATCATACGCAATCTCAATACATTGGTTTCTTATTGAAACCTTTTCTTTTTCTATTGCCTCCATAAGCTTAGGAATGATACTAACTCCTTGTTCATCAAGATAATATCTATAATAGTATTTAAGTTCCTCAATTTTATACTGTTTAGCCTCTGTATCTAAATACAGTTCCCACCAAGGTGTAATACCCGCTTTCGAAGAAATATAACACGCAATTCGGCCTGTATTCATATCAAAGGTTGGTTTTCCATCAATTTGCATTAATTGATTTAGTTTAGAAGCACCCTTTATATCACATATTGCTTGGAAGTACTCTTCTCCAGTACTATCGAATTCGTTCATATCATCGAGCATTGCCAACAACTCACCTGCTGTTGCCAACGCAACTAAATTTCTAATTCTACCCGCACTTCGGATAATACAATTCAAGTTCATTCTTATACGTTTTCGAGAATAACCCTCTGATACTGATTTAAGAACAAATTCTTTCTCAATCAATTCAATATTTTCTGCATCTCTCTTGATTTTATATAGCAATTCAGTAAGATAATAAAATGACTTATCAAATTCAAAAAATGGTTTCTTCTGTAACCAATCAGCAAGAATACCATAGACATTTCGCTCTAAATCCACTTTTTTATCTTTCAATGAATCTAAAACAAAACGGCGGAAACTTTCATGATAGATTGAAAAGCCACCGCTTAGTGTATTTTCTATCAATAATGGATGAAGCACCGATATATCTTGTTCTACATATTTGCCATCCCCTGTAATCTCCATTAAATCATTTAAACCAAGATAGAAATCTGCCCCACAAAGTGCATTAACCGTGCGGTTATTATGAACTTTTGTATACAAATAGGAATAATACTTAGAGAGACTGATATCGTAGTCAGGTATTTCGTCTATTAATTTTTTATTCTCATCTAAGTTTCGTAATTGGCGCAGGATATAACTAAGGTATAGAGCATTTCCCTGAGATTTCTTAAGTATATATGCACTTATTGATGAAATATCATCATCTTCAATAGTATCATCACTAATTTGAAAAGTCGTCATCAAGGATTTTACTTGTTCTATTCCCCAAGGCTCAATCTCAAATACACTGTAGTTCTTGCTTTTAAACTTCTCTATTTCATTTATTGGCTGCGATGATATTATTACATAGCAGTTATCAGGAAAATCGATTTCCAACAGTTCCGAAATGATTTCAATTTCAGAGTGGGAAATAAAATCTTTATTTAGCTCATATTCTCTAGCTATATGATCAAGACCATCTACCACTAAATAGAATTCTTCTTCAATGAAACAAAGCAAATTTTCAAGCTCTGCTTTATTAGCACCAAAGATTGTATTTTTATGTACAACTAGCTCTGGGCATTGTTCCACTATCTGCGAAACTAGATTTCCATATAAGGAAGTGACACGTATTCTCTCAAGACTATTTGTATCCTGTAAAGACTGGAAACAATTATAATGTATAACTTTACTATCTTCACTCGTAAGTTTATCTACGTATTCATCAACAAGCCAAGACTTTCCAGATCCAGGGTTGCCTGAAATAATGACACGTTTTGAATCAAGAATTACTCTGTGTAACCTTTCAATTTCATCACCAAGTATAATCTGATGCGTTGAATCCACCGGAAATCTTTGATCAAATTTCCCGTAATCCATTATTAATCCAAGGCGCCCCACTAATATATTTGTATAAAGTCTGTTTCCTATCGCTCTAGAATGTTTTACTTCCGTTGCAAGTTTATAAATAATATCCTCCACGTTGAGAGCATCATTTGGATATATTCCTACCCCCAATTTCTCAGTTTGCCGAATAATTACATTTTCTAGGGCTCCAGGATTCTTTAAATCCAGACTTGCTTTAGGCATTTCTAAAATAATCGTGAGATCATTACAAAAAGCTAAAAAGGCTTCTCTATCAATAAGTCCTGACTTAATCGCCGTATTAAACTTTCTCCAACTTTTTGGTGGTAATTTTTCTGCTGGCCAAAACACGTCACCGTCAAACGAATATGCAGCAACCGAAAAAGGCAGAGATTGTTCTTGAATAGGCTTCAAATACTCTGTAATTGGATCATCATCAGTAGGCATGTTCCACGCTAGACATAACTTTATTTGAGTATCATTTTCGGATTCTTTTCTCATTTTCCAAGAAGCGAAAAGATCACACAACGCAGTATCATGTCCATTGCCATTTGCCAAGTCATCTTTAGTAAGTTTATGGGAGCTTTCATCATCAGAATACTTAATTTGAAATTCAATGTTACCATTAGACATCTTCAACTTTAAATCATCAAATTTATCTCCGCTGAAATCCTTACGATCGATAATCAGCTCAGCATCTATCTGTTGAAGCATCAGTTGTAGAATTATTGAAACAGTAAAATAATCCTGATATTCATATCCTTCATGGATTGGACTCTGCATTTTATGACCTCCTCACATCAACATTCAGTAAATCAACCTATTAATTCTTCCCCTATCATTAAATCATACGATTCTTTTTGCCCACACAGTATAAGAAATTTTAAGGTAACTCACTGACAATAGTTTCCATAATTTCAATTTGCAAATCACATAAATACTTACGAAAATATTTTATCCCATATATGAGGAACGGATATTTATCTTTTTCGTAATTATTTTTGTTTTCCAAACACCTTCATCCTTACCATTTCCTTCATAACCTCCTCTATCTGCTTTGCCTTGTCATGGGATTCAATCAAGAATCCCATTTCAATATTTCCTTGCATTCCGTGATATGAAAGATTAGCTGACGACACCAGTGATTTCTTTACATCTGATACAATAAGTTTCGCATGCAATGCTGCCATCTTGTCATCTTCTTGCTTTTGATATTCATATATCTGTAAGAATCGCGAACGATATGACATCAGTCTGTCAAGCACTTCCTTCTGCTTTTCTGTATCATTCACATATATACGAACATATACTCCTTGCTGGCTTTTTTCAATAATAACATCAAGCATTTCGGCAAAATAATCTGAGATTGAATAACCAGTTATAGTAAGACTCTTTTCTGTATTCTCTATCAGATTACGCATTGTATCTTTGGTTCTTAATGCTATCACACGGAATGAATCTGGTGCAGTAAGGACAAGCTCTGCGTGTTCAATTTTCTTTGACGAATACATTTTCATGCAAAGGCTAATTATATCTATTATCTCCCCTTCCGAACAATTAGTAAAATGTTTTCTAAGTTCTTTAATCACACGATAAAACTGTGCACTCTCTCCATTAACAGAATAATTTTCAAGTGCATCTACTATCAGCCCTGCAATGTACTCAATTTTTACACTTGTATTCCACATAAATCTCTCACCAATTCTCTGAAATATCCCATTTTCTCATGCTCCGGTACCGGTACTACTAATGCTCTATCAAGTAGGCGGTTACCATTTTCACATGCAGTTTCTGATATCATAGTACAAGAATGACAGGCAGCCCCATTTAATCTCTCACTCGTCGGATTCTTCATAAAGCATTCTGGGTCTGTTGTACATGTTAAACCATTCTCCAGTGCCCCTTTTAAAAGCGGCAAAAACTTATTCATTCCGCCAAGTTCAACAAGTCCACCTAGTGAACCTTCCTTATCCGCCGCACCTGTGTAAATTAAAATTCCACACATATTTTCACTACTATAAATGCGTTCATGTAATGCAGATGATGAATATCCTGACTGCATAGACATTTCCTTAATCAACATATGTGAAAGTGTATGTAACAACACATACTCTGCATTTCTTGGTTTAAAATTCTCCCATCCTTTTTTCTGACAATATGCTGCATAACATTCCTCATATTTATCAGAACGAGATTTCACAGTCTCTATCTGCATCCACTGGTTTATTTTTTCCTTATTTAATTCAATGAATACACCTTCACCATTGATTTCGACTGCCGGAAGCCATTTTTCTCCCGAAGAGCACTTCAATTTTACGATATGTGACTGCTCATCCACTTCTGGTTCTGGTGCTTCCAATCTTGTAAAACCTGTCAAAACTCGTACTTCACGTAATCTATGTATTTTAATAATCCTAGAAATATACTCTTTTAAACAACTTCTTCTGCTTTGAAATACTTAACATCATGTTGATACTCGACATCCTCATGATGCGTAATAGCTGCATACTCCATTTCTTTAAGTTCAGTAAACTCTTTGATATTTTGGCTTAATCTATCATAGGCAGCTATAAAGTCTTCATAAGAATATTTATCTCCAAAATACTTCTGATAAGCAAATGAAAGACCTGCCTCTTCTCCCATAGCCTCTACCAATGTTTCAATAGTTGCTCTTTGTGCACCCATGATATCATTAATAGGATTTGTCCAAGGTGGAATTGATATTGCATTTCTTGTGACTGTAAAATACACATTAGATGCACCACGCTGGCTAGGTATTACACTCTTCTTACAAATTTTCGCCTCTGCTCCTGGTCTATGCGGATGGTTTCCTGAACAGCATAGACCAGCAAATTTTTCCTTCTGCATTGCTCCAGACATAACTCTCCTTGCACCGCAATTACACTCAACACGGAGTTCTGCAAGTGATGAAGTATTACCCATTGATTTTAGGTACATATCTTCTTTACAACTTGTTTCTCCATGATGTACCCACCATCTCCAAGGGAAATCGTCCATATGCCCATCTTCGCATACCGTTATAAATCTCGAAGGGTATGCTGGAAATCCACACTTAGGGCATTTCACTTCACCTTGATTCTTTTTGTACTGGTCCATATCAAAGTAATCTCTCATATCAAATAAGAATTTACATGTTCCCTTTGAACACACATGATAGTATGGAAATGACACAACTGGAATATCCTCTTTTCCACCTGTCTTTGGCATAAAGAATCGTCGAACATTCATATAACTAGCCAATCTTGCATCTCTAATTTCTTTACCAATATTGTTAGTATCCCAGTACTCTATATCTAAAACTGTCAATGAATCATTTACAGCATCCATTATCGAGCCTGGTCCATATGTAGTTATTAACTGATTCGGACGAATCTCGCCCAATTTTTTATAAAAATTCATCAGACACCCTCCCAATAAAAAACTGTTGATGATTGCTCAACATCACGCATAGAACTTAGTGTTGGTTTTTCTTTGTCTCCATAATATTCGCCATAGTATGTAAGTAGCCTCTTCTTATCATCAGCTACTGCTGGAACAAAATAATATAGCTTTTCGTCTTTTGCAATGTTCTTCCAAGTATTGATAAACTCATCCATTTCTTTCTCTGTATCTACATAAGACGATGGTGCAGTTATCTTAACTCGCTCAAGAATTTTGTCTTTTATATCTTTGATTTGTTCATCAGAAATATCATTAATGTTTGATGCTCCACCATTATCAGCCATCGTCTCTACCTGTAATCTTAGTAAAGAAACTACCAATGCATGTAATACTCTGTCTCTAGCTCTAGCCGCAAATGGCGTTGCTGTAGTTCCTTCTACATATCTATACATCTGTGAGTGGAAACCAACAAAATTCTCATAATTAGACAAATCCCTTGGTCTGTAAGGATTATAAACAGTAAAAATAATTCCAGGATGCTGTCGACCCACACGGCTTGTTGCCTGAATATATTCAGAGTTCTGCTTTGGCTGACCTACAACTGACATAAGTCCTAAACGGTCAACATCCATACCTACCGCTATCATATTAGTTGCAATGACAACATCATAACAGCCTTGCTTCTCCTTGTTTTTATCATAAGAAATTGCTAACTTTTCAAGAACCTGCGCAATCTCCCATGAAGGTATGCGAGATGTAATTTCCTTCTTTCCCTCAAAACTGAGATATCTCTGTTCTGAGCTATTATATTTATTCTTTACAACACGAATACGGCTTGCTATATCGTCGTCAAGAAGGCGCACTGCACCACCCAATTCTCGAATACTATTAAAGTAGCCAATCAATGTGTAATATGGATCAATATAATCCTCATATTCCGGATTCTTTGCTATATCTAGTGCTGTTTGCAAAATAATCGAATACAAACGAATAAGCGTTGTTTTTACAGATTGTCCGCTCGCACATATACCAGCATATTGACGAAATGGCTTTTTTCCATCACTAATCATTCTACTGATTTTTTCTTCTGAAGCATCAACTAAATTTTCAGTTGGAAGCGGTACTTCCTTAATAAAAAATGAATCTCTTGTATCAAAGCCACTTGGCGGAAATTGTGCAAATTCATTTCTCCCATAAAGAAACTTAATCTGTTCCCCAGCATTTCTAATAGTTGCTGTTGAAACAATATACTTAGGTCGAATCTTCTTTCCATTCTTCTCAATACAGCACATCTCTTCTACAACAGTTTCATATCCACCATAAATCGTTCCAAGAGGACCAGTAATTAAATGAAGCTCGTCCTGTATAATTAGCTCAGGAGGATAGAATTGTTTACATGCAACCGTTTCAGCCCTTTCCAATCCCGCTGCGACATCTGCATTATGTCTTCCTGCATGCTTTTCTCCAATAGCAATATGTCCACATCTACTACAATATCTATCTGTTCTGCCAAATAGCAAACCAACTCGTTCAGACCATGGAAGTCTCGCAAATTTATCTACAGTCGAAATAATCACAGTAGGACACTTTGCATAAATTTCCTCATCAACAAGATAAACCGGTATGGTTCTTCCTGTTTTTAACGAAAACATACAATTCTTATCTGCACAGTGAATTTTGACATACTTTCCCTTTTCATTGATGTCATATTCATCCCGTGTGATTTCCTTACCACAATAAGGGCATTTAATAATCTGCTTTGTAAGCTTCCTTATAAATTCTTTCTTCTTAAATTGATCAGAATCGCTGTATTCGCTAAATTTATTTGGGGTAACATTACCTCCAACCCAGAATCCAATTGAAATTCTTTCCTTACCATATAATTTTTCATTCTTCTCACGCAATTGTTCCATTGCAACAATAAGACGCATCAGTCTGTCTCTCTGCTGAGTTGTAAGTAAACGAAGCGTGTACCTTAAAAATACTGTTACTCCACCATCTTTCTCATAATCGGTTTCATCTGAAGCTGTCAGTCTCCTATATGCTATAGTAAAAGCAATCAGCCCTAAATATGCCTCTGTCTTACCACCACCAGTAGGGAAGTATAATAAATCAACAATATTTCGTTCCGGAGACTCACCATCCATAATCCCATACAAATTCAAAAGAACAAATGCAATCTGGAATGGTCTCCACTCACTGTGATCTTTCTTTCTTCCTTTTTCTGGCATATCAGTCATATAATCTCTTAAGCTGCAAGGAATGCCATTACCATAATCTTTTGAAAAAGCTGTAATACTTCTCTGTAAATACATTGCTTGATTCATAAATACAAACGCTTGATATACCTTATCATTGTTTTCAATCAAATCAATTCCAGCATTCATCCTACGATTTGCATCATTGCATTTATCAATAATAGTCTGACCTGTTGCCTTAAATTTATCATCATGCATAGCTTCGTCGTTTGTCAATGCATCTGTAATCCAACTTCCATACATTTCTGTCAATGTACGAAGATTCTGAATAACTTCTGACTTTTTCCTTGGTGAGCCCATCTGAAGCATCGAAAAGGCATGCTCCGGCATATCATCTATCTGTGCACTTACACTTGGAATTTCATAATCTGGAATAAATGATGATTTTATAGCAGTTGCATTTATCTCTTCTGCTTTCTTTTCCCAAGTAGCAGCACAACCTCTTCCTCTTGCATAAACTGGTCTGCCTTTATAATAATATTCATCCTCTAATTCAACTTTTCTACAGAGATATTCTGGTACAAAAATAGGACTCATCAAATCATCTGCTATGAGCATCTCCACTTGGAACATTACCTTTGCATATTCTTTTTCATCGCCATCTAACTTATCATTATTATGCAAATAAACCGATACCATCTTGTATCCATTGTCTAACTGCATCTTCATAACATAAATATAGATGTTTCCATTAGACTCAAGTGGAATCTGCTTCGAACGCCCCATCAGATTAAAATCGATTTCCACAACATCATTCATCTGCTCACGAATATATATGGTATGTTTCTTCTTTTTCTTATTCTCTGCATCTTCTTCTAAGGTTTCATCTATTACTTCACCTTGCACCTGTTCTGCATAATACTTTCCCCAATTAATATAAGCATTAACCTTTTGAACATCATCAGAGACATAGAAAGACACACCTATAGAAGACGGCTTCTGAAAACCACCTTTTACTCTATCCTCTGGTTCCTCTTCTTCAAAAATTCCTGCCTCCAAAGTTTCTCCATCAGCATCGAAATTCTTTTCTGTAAACTCTACATCATTGTAATTTTCATCTTCCGTTACATCTGTATCAGCCGGATATAATAATCCCGTAATATAACTACTCGTTGGTACTTCATTCAATTGTTCACAATCTGATGTTGGTCCTATTAAGTCTTTTCGTACTGCATCTAAAATCTTCTGTCGAACAATAGCATGTTTAAAATCCTTTATATCAGCCATCTACAACCTCCGTTTATTCTCCGTCTACTACAACAGGAATTGCCATACCAATTACATATTTGAATGTATTACCTACTATAATCTTATCCCCTGGCACTAGGCGGTACTCCCAAGTCTTTCCGTCCGCATCCACCTGTGATGCACATTCGCACCACTTAATTGCAGCCTTTGCTTTTTCCTGTACATCTTCATTATCTGTTTGATTTGCAGCCTTCACTTCAATCATATATTTCTTATCAGCCGTCTCTACTAAGAAATCAGGATTATACTGTTTTGCTGCCTTATAAAATAGTCCTAACTGATTCAAAGGCGGCTTTATAAATCTAATAACTTCTGAATCCTCTTCTAATACCACGGACAACCTTCTCTCATCATCACTATCAAATGCATTCTCTGCATAATATGATTTTTTATAGCCTTCAAACAAATATTGCTTAATATTTTTCTTATCTGGCACTTCCTTCTTAAAATTCAGTCGTCCATTTTCCTTCATATTCTTCGCAAATGATTTGAATACAATAAGGTCTTTCTGAACGTTAAATACAAACTCAGTGCTTTCTTCCTTTGACGCATATATCTGTTTTCTTAAGTCCTCTACTATAACAGTTGCATATCTACGGACAATCTTCTTTTTTTCTTCATCCGTACCTTCGATTAATGCGAGATACTGATCAACCACCTCAAGAATAAATTCTGCATCATCAGAACTAAACTCCGGAATACTCTCCAATAAAGAAACTGCAAGCATATTCTCAGGATTTTCTACAATAAGTGCATCTGCATCCAGCACTTGCAGCAACTTACCATTTACAGCGTCATATCTCTCGATTCTCGATGCCGCAACATCAAAATCCATAATATTTCGTTTAACAGTAAAAGACTTAAATGTAATTGTTGAACTATAGCTAATTCCAATCTTTGGAACAGAGATAGCAACTTTCTTTAACTCTTCAACTTTCTTGATAAACTCTTGTTTTGCATATGGCAATACATTCTTACTGCCAGATGACTTCTGTAAATCAATCTGTAATGAAGCATCCCCCTGATGTACAGTAAATGATGTATCAACTGCATCAGTGCCCATGCCCGTCTGTGTCATTTTGTGCTCTGATGCTGTGCCATCATTTGTTTCTTTTTCATTATCGTTAGCAAAATAATCAAAAATAGACATCTGTCCACTATCACTTTCGGACTTCTTGGGTGCTACTTTCTTTACAAATGCTTTCTGATACTCAGCAAACAGATTCTCCACCACATTTTCATTATTCAAATCTTGGTATGATTTCACTTTACTTTCGCATAACGCTTCATCAAATAATGAAATCTGCTGGTTCTCAACTGCTGGCTCTACCATAACTGTTTTTGTGTTCGGTATATCTTCCTCATCAAGATTTCTCTTCTTAAATACAGGGTTATTTTTGATATCATCCACAATCTCTCGATAATGATCGTGAGCAACAATATCCAAGGTATCTAATTCCTCAATACCCGTTATCTCACCAAAAGGAAGCCTCAATCCTCTACCAATAGTTTGAAGTGCCAATATATCACTCTTTGCAGCATTAAGTGGGATAATCGTAAACAGATTATTTACATCCCAACCTTCTTTCAGCTTATATACATGCAGCACAATCTCAATTGGATTGGTATTTTTCTCAATGGTTAGTAATTTCTGAATGTTTTCTTCTGTCTCTGCACCACTTGTGCTGGAGTCAATTTCAATAACCTTACCAACATAACGACCTCCAAAAAAAGCATCGGAATCTATTTTTTCTTTTATTTTTCTAGCATGTGTTGTATCTTTACAAGCTATCAAAACAATTGGCTTTACTTGTTCTAATTGATTATCTATACAATATTTATATACGATGGACTTTCTTCTCTCATGAAGCTTGATTCCATCTTTCAACTTCATTTCCTCTATATCATCAACTGAATATCCTGCTGTATTTGTTCTTCCCATAACAACCGGAATCTTCAAAAACTTCCCAGCTCCATCCTCTAATCCGTAGTGATAAATAATATTCTTATTTGTACTTTTAGGTGTAGCAGTATATTCTAATCCCAACACTGGATTAAGATAATTAATCGCTTTCTTTGATGCTGGGGCATAGTAACGATGCGCTTCATCCATACAAATAACCAAGTCATCAAACGAACGTAACACATCCGCAAAAGAGCCACCCAAATTTTCATTAAACTTGTGAAATTTAAATTCGATATCTCCCCTAGTAAAAATCTTTGAAATATTAAAGATAAATATCTGAATATCAGATGTTTTTTCTACCACCATTTCCTCTTGGATATATCTTACCGGGTATGATAAATAATTTTCCCCATCATAAACTTTGGGTCTTCCCATCTCTGCTTCAAGTCCCTTAAACATGTATTTTGGATGTCCCGGGACCGCCTCTCGACGCATCTTGTCGTAAATCGTATTTCCTGGTGCCAGAATAAAGAAATGTTTGTACCCTTTTGTTTTGTATAAATAATAAATACATGCACCCATTAAACGGGACTTACCAATACCGGTTGTCATATCAAAGCAGAATGATGGAAAATCAAATTCCTTATCTACAGATATTGTATGTGGAGCTTGGCAATTCTCTGATGCTATTTTCTCTGCTTCAGCTTTTGAACTAGTTCTATACTCAATCTTGGAACTGATTGCATCAAAGTATTGTAGCGCTTCATACTGAGGATCACGCAGGCTCATAGCCCATTTGATTTTATCTACTGAACTCATTATTCCTGCACCTCACTTTCAAAATTACATTTATCCAATAAATCCTTTGGTATTTTTTTCACTTCCACATTCTCTGGAAGAATCATGTCAGCTTGATTTTTCTTACAATAGATAAGTAAACTCTGCTTATCCCCTAAGTTCTTCATTATCGACATCACATACTTTGTATTAACAAATTCTTCCGTAATATGTATGAATCGATTCTCTGATGAATGTCCTTGAAACTCCCCAGATGGTTCATAGGTAAATCCTTCTATCTTGCAAATAGCTTCACATACCATATCCCATGTATAGGATGGATTTATTTGATAAACTGGAAGAACTTTGTTCTTTACAAGTAATGGTTCTGCAAGTTCGTAGAATTTATATCCCCCACCACCTTGCCAACCTAATTTTTTAGATATATCAAGACCATCATTTCCATCAATAACTTTATCCAATCTTAATTTGCATTGGTTATATGCTTGTTCTCCAATTTCTACTCCAATCCACCTTCTGTTCATTTTATGAGCAACTGCAATAGTTGTACCTGATCCCAAAAAAGAATCCAAGATAATATCTCCTGGCTTTGTGGCAATTTCTAGAATACGTTCAATTAACTTTTCTGGTTTTGGTGTAGCAAATGGATCCTCAGGATTAATCTGCTTCACTTCTTTTTTTGCATCCTGCGTCGAACCTACATCTTCATATTTCCAGATAGTCATTGGCACACTTCCACTTTTAACTTCGCTTAAAAACGTCTTTTTTCTTGGCACATTATTACCATTAATGCCAAACCAAATTCTATTATCACTCACTAACCTGTCAAATTCTTCTTTAGACGAAATCCAACTACGACTTTTTGTTGGCGTTACAACTCTACCACTTGGGGTTGTAATTGGATAATCCGTATTTCCACTATATGTTCGAGCTGTAAAATCGCTTGATGTCCATGGTCCTCTTGGATCATTGTCCGGATTTTTATATCTACTATTCATTCCTGCAGTTCTCGGCAATAAATTCGGTTTCCATAGGTTTTTATTTTTTGCATAGACTAAAATAAAATCATGTGAATCAGATAACCATTTTGCATCATTTTGAGGAGAAAATTTTTTTTCCCAAATAACATTACTAACGAAATTAGAACGCATAAATATTTCATCACACAATACTTTCAAATATGCCTGCTCATCATCATCTATACTTATCCAAATAGTACCATCTTCTGATAATAATTCCTTAAGTATAAGTAAACGTTTCCTTATCATACTTAACCATATACTATGTTCAAGATTGTCATCATACTGTGCAAACGCACTACCCGTGTTATACGGTGGGTCAATATATATACACTTTACTCTTCCTCTAAATTTATTCTCTAACGCTTTTAACGCAAGAAGGTTATCTCCATGAATCAACATATTTTCTGTGTCCGGGTCACCATATGATTTTGATTTATCTTCAATTAATATTCTTGGTTCAAGTTTCTCTTCCTCATATTTACCAACCCAAGTCAATTCTAACTTGCCTTTTTTCTCCATGGTAGCCTCCTAAAACTTAATCACTATCTTTGTTACCAATTGTGTGTTTACCAATATATCTTCTGCAAACTGCTTCTGCATATTTACAGCTTCTTCTTCCAATGTCGACATTTCATCATGAAATGCCCGTACCATTTTTTGTTTCTGTTCTTCTAAAATTTCTATTTGTTTTTTTAATGCAATCTTCTGTCTAAAATCGCCTTCAATTGCATATTTTTCTTTAAGCTCGTCTAATTCTGATGTATCCTTGACTCTGAGCAAATATTCCTCTTTTCTTAATTGTAGCCAATTATCCAATTTTTTCTGATTAGCAATCAAAACTGTTCTTTTAGATTCTGCATATTTCTGCTGCATAAATTCATCCACTTTGTCAATATATGAAAGGATTTCTTGATTATTTGGTGTCTTTTCTTCCAGGCACTGCTCCTGCAATTTTTCACAAAGCTCTCTAGCCAACTCATCTGAAACACCATATATCTTCCCTGTTATATCAATAATTTCAAATACTGCATCTTCAAGAATCTCACCAACATAAGAACCACCAACAAGTAAATATCCGTGTTGAATTCCCGGAATTTCCAAGTCTATATTAGTTTCATAGTACTTTGGACATGTCCCATTTTCCTCTTTACTTCTACCATTCCAATACTCAAACTGTGAATCATATTCCGCTATTTCTTCCATAATACTATTAAAATGCAACTTATGTTGTTCCTCTGTCTTATATGTAAATATGGATTTCAGTTCATCCATTTTCTTGTTTCGTTTCTTTTCTAATTCCTTTTCCAAATTCTTAAATTGCTTTGTAAAATCTGATGTCGTTTTACATTCCTGATAAATAAGTGTAACTCTTTTTTCAAAATCTGCTCCACTTTCTAATAATCCAATAGCTTTATCTGATGCACCAAATACGCCTTGGAATAACTCGAATTTTTCTGAAAGAATTTCATATACTCTCTTATCTGCTACATTCTGAGTATTAAGCAAATTAATAACCACAACATCGTTCTTTTGTCCATAACGATGACAGCGACCAATTCGCTGCTCTATCTTCTGCGGATTCCAAGGAAGGTCATAGTTTATAATCGTATTACAAAACTGAAGATTCAATCCTTCCGAACCGGAATCTGTTACAAGCAAAATTTTGTATTCATCCCTAAATGCTTCTACGATGGCATTCTTCAATTCAACATTTCTACTACCCACATACTTTCCATAGTTTCTAGCTTTCCATGCCTTATAAATCTGTTTAGTAACAGGATCATTTGTACTACCATTAAACTTAAGTATCTGACCTTCATATCCGGCATGAGATAATTCTTCAAACATGTATTGTTGCGTTCTAATAGATTCCGTAAACACAACAATTCTTTGTTTTATGCCAGCTTCATTTTGAAATACAAAAGCTTTCTCCACTGCCTGTTTCAAGGCTGTCATCTTCGCATTTCTTTTTATACTTTCAGCTTTATTAATAATGGCTGTTACCTCATCTATTTCATGCTGAATAAATTCATTTACCTTTTCTCTTGTGTATAATTCATCCTGCTTACTATCATCATCCTTCTCTATTTCATCATCATCAAAAAAACTAAGGAAAAAATCAATACTTTCATCCGCTGATTCAGTTCTAGTTGTTTCCTTCAAAGTTTCAAGTCTGCCTTTTAATACCTTGAAGGTTTCTGCAACTGCCATACTTGATGATGCAAGCAATTTTCTAATAACAGATGTAATAAGTGTTCTGTGTGAATTGGGCAAAGCATACAAGATTTCCTTTTTCAGATAATTATTTATCATCACATAAAGTTCTATCTCCATTGGCGATAGTTCAAAATCAATTGTCATTTCTTTACGCTCTGAAAATTGGATATACTCTGCTACTTCTTTTCGTAAAGTTCTTTGCACAACAGGTTCTAAACAAGCCTTCAAATCATTGTAATCTTCTCCTCGCAAATATCTTTCGGAAAATATCTGCTTACTATAAAAAACTCTATCATCGATAAACTGAACAAGTCCATATATATCAAGTAAAGTATTCTGCATAGGAGTCGCAGTTAATAGAATCTTTGGAATTCCCTTTGTTAATTCATATAATGAGTTAGCCATCTTTGAACCATTCTTATATACATTCCTAAGCCGATGTGCTTCATCAAATACACAAAAATCCCAAGCTATCTTTCCGAACTCTGCTTTTCTTTTTGAGGCAAAGTGGTAGGAAGCAATAATTACTGCTTGTTTACTCTTTACCTTTGCGAGATAATCCTCCCAGTTAGAACTATCCACAATTAATGAATCAATATCAAATTTCTCTTCTAATTCAACTTGCCATTGCTTTCGCAGATTTGATGGCATAATAAGTAGTATTTTATTTTTTCCACTGCATAGCAAATACTTGATGACCAAGCCAGCCTCAATAGTTTTTCCAAGACCTACCTCATCTGCAAGAATTGCTCCACCAAGCTTTAATGAAGATAGTGCAAATGTGAATGCTTCAACCTGATGAGGATTGATGTCAATATCAGCCATATGCAAACAACTATATGGATTATTTTTCAATTCTTGTTGCTTTAACTCAGCATATGTACTTTCAACAATACCCATTTGCAAAACCTCCAATTTTATTTTCTTAATTGTTCTTTTATTTTATCTGCTATTACCTTTGCCATCATTGGCGGAACCGCATTCCCCACCTGAACAAATTGTGCTGTCCTTGGTCCTTCAAAATAATAATTATCTGGAAACGACTGTATTCTTGCTGCTTCCCGCACTGTAATTGATCTATGTTGCTCTATATCTGGATGAATGAAATAATGTCCATCTTTCGATAAATGAGCAAGTATTGTGTGACAATGATCCATATCACCCTCAACAACTTTAAATCGATCTACAAATGAAGTTCTATTTTTATGTGTTTTCAAATCTTCTGGTAAATCATCATATTTCAAACGTTCATGCTGTTCGTTTTCAAACCACATGTCTATTGTTCTCTTATATATTTCAATATCCTGTGCAGTATGTGGTCTTGCAGCATGACCTGTTAATACATCTGATTTCATGCGAATACCATTATCTTTAACATATTTTTTTAGTCTTCGCATATCATTCATCGTATGTTCTCTTGCCTCAATACCTGGAGTCAATGGTGGTAAATCCTTCAATAAATCCCATACTTCTGCTTTACTATGGATCACATCAAATGACGGATATTCATAACCTGTACCTTTAAGCCAACCTACTATAATTACTCTTTTTCTACTTTGTAATACTCCAAAATTCTGAGCGTTCAACTCATGATAATCAATTTCATAACCCACACGTTTCATATATGTCTGGAGATTTTTAAATGCTACCCCACCTCTCGCAGTCTTTATGCCCGCCACATTCTCAAACACAAACATTCTTGGCTTATACTTCTTAAGGAATTGAACATACATCTTATATAATTCATTTCTTGGATCATCTTCCATTGGAACAATCATATGACTGCTCTGTGCTCTTCCCACCAAAGAATATGCTTGGCAGGGAGGACCACCTATAATTACATCAATCTTATCAATTTCTTTTTCCCTTTTGATATCATCAATTGTGTTGAAAATCCCTTTAATTGTGGATTCTGACATTTCTTGATTAATTACAGTCTTAAGTTCCTCTTTTGGTATTTTCTCCAAAAGTTGTTCTCTGGTTATTTTTCCTTTTTCATAATCATAATAACTTTTAATTTTGCCATTATCTTTTAGGTAATAATATGCTATTCTTGTTTCTATTGTTTTTGCTGCATGCTCATTCATTTCCACATGTGCAACCGGTCTATAGCCACTTTGTATAAATCCTTCTGAAAGTCCACCGGCACCAGCAAAGAGATCAATATAATTTAATCCATTTTCATTCATGGTTGTTCTACCTCATTATCTCACATTTACTGTCCCATTATCTGGACTTGTATTCTCTTTATGGATTTTTTTCTTTACTTCAGCTAAATCAGTAAACTCCATAATATCAGATATATCACATTCCAATTCAGCACATATTTTTTCTAATACGGTCATAGCAACCATCTCTTCATTTGTCATTTTAGCCATAGTACTACTGCTAATTTTTATCTTTTTACACAGTTGGCTCTTATTTATTTTTTTATCAATCATTAATTTCCATAATTTATTGTATGATACAGCCATATTATCCTCCGTGCCTTTAGGAATACAATTTCACTATTTTATTATATATTATCTCAATTTCGTTGTAAAACATTTTATTTGATTTCTCGAACACTTTTTTCAAGTTGTAAAATAAGTCAGCAGAGGAATCATCTCCCTCTGCCCTTATTCCACATCGTAAAGTGAATTTTTAAATTCCAGTTGATATTTCACATATTTTAGGAAATTTAATAACTGTTATATTTGATTATCAAATTCTTCGCAAACCCTTGAAAATACTAAGTTTGTAGCAAGTGAACTTTCCCTTACTCTTTCCCTTGTGTTACATTTTCCCATTGCTTTTCATGAACCTTAATATGGGAAAAATTAAGGGAAAGAAAATTTCATAACACAATATAACATATAACAATAACGACATGGTGAACTGATTGAAATGTTTTCGATATTTAACTCTGTAACTGATTATCAAAAGAAAATGGAGATAAGATACGATGAGAACAATTTATGCAGAATATAATATAAACCACGATAGTATTGATGTTTACACAAGTGCTGGATATATGCTTCGCATTGATTGCTGGGAAGCTGAAAAAAATTTAAAAACCACATATGGATCAGAATGTGCGCTTACTTCATTGGCTGTGGATGAGCCTTTGGAATATGCAAGATTATATCTTGATGGCAATTTACAGATGTGGGTGGATACAGAAGATTCATTAGAACTTTATTAAGCAAGAAGTGAGATAGTGTTGTAGGGAGTTTCCTGTAGTTAAAGATACCACACCCGATATGATGAACCCACGCTTATACACTACCAGCTATGATAAAAGAAAGGACAGCAATTTGACACTGCTGTCCTTTCTTTTATAAAATTGCAGTACACAGAAAAAAGCTGTAAAATGAAAAATATATTTGTCCTTGTAACAATTCTCGGACATTTGCCTGTTATACTATCTGCAAAAAGAAAAGGAAGTGATAATATGAAGCATATTTTAATTGTCGAAGATGATAATCTTTTGAATAAAACGCTTACTTATAATTTGGAATTGGACGGTTACACAATAACTTCTGTTCTGAATGCAAGGACAGCCGCTGAATCATTAAAAACAAACATTTTTGATTTGGTATTGCTGGATATAAATTTACCAGACGGAAATGGTTATGACCTATGCCGTCTTATCAAGCCAGAGCATCCTGATACAGTAGTTATATTTCTAACTGCCAACGATCAGGAAAGCAATCAGATACGGGGATATGAAGCTGGTGCAGTGGATTATATCACGAAACCTTTTTCGATTAGTGCTTTGCAGCGAAAAATCAAAGCCATGTTCGCTATGTTGGAGCATCACAAACCAGCTAAGGATATTTACGAGGATGGTAGCTTGTTTCTGGATTTTTCGGAACAATTTGCAAGTTTGAACGGGAAACCATTAGCACTTTCTGCGATGGAATATAAAATGTTGAACCTATTTCTTAAAAATCCGAAGCAGGTACTTACTCGCCAACAATTTTTAGAAAAACTGTGGGATGTTGATGAAAAATATGTAGATGAACATACCCTTACTACTTCTATCAGCCGTATTCGCAGTAAGATTGAAGCGGATGGCGACACATATATCAAAACGGTTTATGGTATGGGGTATCAATGGACAGGAGGCGAAAAGAAATGAATCTGAATAACCTTTCTGCTAAGAAAATTTGTAGACTGGTTAGTGCTGGCATGGTTTTCTCTATGCTGGTAATTACCGGTATTTTCGGCGGTATAATGCAGGATATACGAATTTTTATAGTGGGTGGAACATTGACACTCTGTGCGTTTTTCTGGATTTGGCTATTGGTGCTGATTTTTGGAAAACGCCTTTCTCATTTTACTTCTAATTTGTGCCGGACGCTGGACAACATGATTGATGGAAACGAGGAATTACAAAAGTCAAATGATAGTGAAACTCTTTTTGCCCGTATCAACCACCGCTTAATTCGGTTGTATGAGATTATGCAGAAAAACCGGCACAAGGTAGACATGGAACGACAGGAGCTTCAAATGCTGATTTCTGATATTTCACATCAAGTTAAAACGCCTGTCAGCAATTTGCAAATGGTAACGGACACACTTTTAACAAAGCCTGTTTCAGAAGAAGAACGGATGGACTTTTTACAAGGCATACGTAGTCAGACTGATAAACTGGATTTTCTGTTCCAAGCACTGGTTAAAACGTCCCGGTTGGAAACCGGAGCAATACGATTAGAAAAGAAAGACAGCAGCTTATTCCATACGCTTGCACAAGCCATGAGCAGTATTGTATATGCCGCAGAGAAAAAAGAAATTGCTGTATCCGTGGATTGCCCGGAAAATTTGATAATCTCCCATGACAGCAAGTGGACAAGCGAAGCCCTTTTCAATCTGCTGGACAATGCAGTAAAATACACTCCGTCAGGTGGAAAGATTTCTGTATCAGTGGTTCAGTGGGAAATGTACGTAGAGGTCAAAGTGACCGACACCGGCAAGGGCATTTCAGAAAGCAATCAGGCTGCCATCTTCCGGCGCTTCTATCGTGAGGAAGAAGTACACGATCAACAGGGTGTGGGAATAGGTTTGTATTTGGCTCGTGAGATTGTAACAAGGCAAGGGGGCTATATCAAGGTTGTTTCAGAGCTGAGGCAAGGCTCAGAATTTTCTATTATGCTTCCTGTAAGGTAAGATATAACCACTTTTTTTGAAATGTCCGAGCGTTGTAACATTTCACTCTGATTTTCGATAAAAATTTTTTCTATCTCGGACATTTGTGTAACATTTGTGGTTTACAATGGCTTTATCAACAGATAGAAAGCCTTGAAAGGAGCATTTGAATATGAGCATTTTACAAACAATCGACTTAAAGAAGTATTACGGCACAGAACCAAATATTACTCGTGCCCTTAATGGTGTAAATTTTACTGTGGAACAGGGAGAATTTGTTGCCGTAGTTGGAACTTCCGGCAGCGGTAAGTCTACATTGCTTCACATGATGGGAGGACTTGATACCCCCACTTCCGGCAGCGTGATTGTACGGGGAGAAGAACTCGCAAAAAAGAATGATGATGAATTGACAATTTTCCGCCGTCGTAACATCGGATTTATCTTCCAAAATTATAATCTGGTTCCGATTTTGAATGTATATGAAAATATCGTCCTGCCTGTGGAACTGGATGGCGATACAGTAGACCAGAAATTTATGGACGAAGTTGTGTATATGTTGGCTTTAGAAGATAAACTGGAAAATATGCCGAACAATCTTTCAGGCGGTCAACAGCAACGTGTAGCGATTGCACGAGCTTTAATTACGAAGCCTGCGATTATCCTTGCTGATGAACCGACCGGAAATCTTGATAGCAAGACCAGTGCAGATGTGTTAGGGCTTTTGAAGCATACCAGCGGAGAATTTAATCAGACCATTGTAATGATTACTCACAACAACGAGATCGCTCAACTCGCAGACCGCATTGTACGGATTGAAGATGGTAAAATTGTTGGCTAAAGGAGGTGGGAATTATGAATTATCCTTTTGAAAATGATACCAGTGCAGTAATTAAAAAATTAGCACGAAAAAGTGTGCGTTTTGATAAGAAGAAAAACTTATTTTGCCTTTCGGCAATTATTGTAGCCGTTGCTATGATAATGATGTCGTTGCTCACAGTGCAAAATATCATTTATCAAAATCAGAAAGAAATCGAAGGATTACATCAAGGGATTTTCTTTGACATTACGCAGGACAGTAAAGAAAAGTTGTTAGCAAACGAAGAAGTAAAAAGTGTAGGACTTTCCTGTAATATCAAAACAGTGAAAGAAAATTCTAAAGAACTGTCTCTGATTTATTATGATGATGACATGCTTAGTTTGATTCCTGCCTTTGACGGAAAATATCCAGAGAAAGCAAGTGAAATTGCTGTTACAGATGCCTTTTTTGCCAGTGAAAATAAGTCTCCGGAAATCAACGCCATAGTTCAGTTGAATCTGGATGGTACTTTGAAGAATTATACTATTGTTGGTATTTATCATGATAAAACTTCTACCGCTTATCCTGTTTTTGTTTCACTTGAAAAATGCCGGGAATTACGTGGAAATAACCTGCTTAATGGATATGTTTGGCTTGAAAATGCAGATACCCTTACAAAAGACGAAGCAACAGAAATATTATCTCAAATTTCAGAGGAGACTGGACTGAATAATTGGACAGTCAGCAGTTACTATGATTATGTAAATACAACTTTGTCCTTCAGTAATTATGCGGTATATGGTGTAGTTGCTGCCATTTTGTTTTTAGCTGCCGCACTTGTAATTTACAGCATTTTCTATATTTCGGTTGGACAAAAAGTTGCTGAGTTCGGACAGCTTCGGACAATAGGGGCAAGTAAAAAGCAAATTTATAAAATAGTTCTTAAACAGGGTTATATGCTTGCAGTTCCGGGGATTTTAATTGGTAGTATCATGGGAACGATCATCAGCTATTGTCTGCAATCAAAAGGCTGGTCAGTATTTGCATTTATTGTTTCTCTATGTGGCGCATGCCTTTTTGGAATACTGCTTGTTTATATTAGTGTTCGTAAACCAGCAAAAATTGCAGCGAATACTTCTCCAATTTCCGCCCTGAAAAATCCAGTGGGAATTGTAAATTACCGCACTCACAAAAGACATCGTATTACGCCTGTATATTTAGCGAAAATCAGCTTTTCCAGAAACAGAAAAAAATCTCTATTGACCATTTTATCATTGGGACTGTGCGGAGTTATATTTTTCCTTGCAGCAAGTTATCAGAGTTCTTTTAATGCCGAGAGTATGGCTCGTTATTGGGATATGAAGTACGGAGATTTCAAAATCAGCATTGATTTAGAAAACGAAAGTGAAAATTTGGATGCTCTCTTGCAGAAAGAATATTTTTCTGATTATGTAAAGCGTGTTGGAGATATAGAGGGAGTTAGCAATATATTTACTTATGCTACCGTACCAGTTGATTTCTCAACAGACAATGATATTTCAGATAGCACCTTGATGCTCGGCTATAATGAAAAGGATTTGGCGTCGCTAAATGCAGCGGTTTTGTCTGGAAATATTACTGATGATACAGAATTAGTTGTAAGTGATCCCGAACGTATTTATGATGTTTACCATTGGAAACCTCAAATTGGGGATACTGTGACCTTTAATTTCAAAAATCATAGTGGTAAAACAATAACAAAAGCATTCAAAATTGGTGCAATCACTTCCAGCAATGATGGAATGGGTGGCTATATTTTCAGAATGCCGGAAAATATGCTCAAAGAACTTGCAGGTTATGACTGTACATACGCAATCGAAATACAAGCAGAAGCTGAATATCAGGAGATAATCGAGCAAGAACTCAAATTACTCGTTTCTGACAATAGGGATGTTCGCTTACAAACCCTTCAAGATTTTATTGTAGAACACCAATCAGACAATCGTGCAGGTTTTACATTAGCTTATGCGATTGCAGCCATCTTGTGGATATTTGCGGTCATCAATCAAATCAATCTTACTGTGACAAATCTTTTATCACAGAAACAGGAAATGGGCACACTAAAATCTATTGGTATGACAAATAAGCAGTTGAAGCAAGCATTTATGATGGAAGGTCTTTTTACTACTTTGATTGCATTGCTTATAACTGCTGTTGTTGGAATCCCCGGCGGATATGCAATCGGTATATTTTTGAAAAATGCAGGCATGTCTACGGGATTTGTATTTCCGGTTGTTGCTTTTACTCTTTTTGCTGTTGCTATGTTTATGCTTGAAAGTTTGATGACAATATTGCTTATTCATTCATGGAAGAAGCAATCTGTTATTGCAATAATGCGAAATTGATGATAGAAAGCTTTTCATATCTCGGTCAGCTCCACAATTACATTACTCTGCTGATACAGCCAGTCCGTAAATTCTTTCGGGCTGGCTGTTCCTGTTTTTACAGCCTTTTTTCTCTGTAATACTTCTTTTCATACAGTAAATTTTCACTAGGCTGGTATGGAGTAATTTTACTGTCTATACAGTAAGTTGAAAATACTAATATGGTCTTTTTTCTAACCAAACTTTAAGATAACATCTAATTCCAACATATGCGCCCTGCGAAAGTACGAAAAGCAATAGAAGATTTACTGACAGTACTTTTTTGATTGATTCTCCAAAATAAATGACAATAGCAACACTTGTCAGTATCATTAGTAGAGTAATAACATCCCAACAGTTTTTCTTATATAATTCTATAACCTTTATTTCTATCA